>Ga0209639_1002424_pt1 | contig 14678 bp, 13 predicted proteins | sample EPASupsiteHSE605_FD_187268 | JGI IMG/M metagenome (GOLD analysis project Ga0209639, IMG submission 187268) | Bioremediated contaminated groundwater from EPA Superfund site, New Mexico - Sample HSE6-05 (SPAdes) (version 2) | ecosystem: Environmental > Aquatic > Deep subsurface > Groundwater >...
TATTATGCAATAAGAATCGGAAAACTCGATCATCTGAATGCTCAATAGAGTTTCGACTAACTTGTTTCCAAAAATCTTCGGAGAATAAATCTGAGGCTTCATGGTTATAACAATACAAAAATGATTCAAAATCACACTCTAAGGTTTTTGTTTTCGCAATATACTCATCAACACTATTTTGGTTTATTAATAACTCATCAATATTCTCAGGATTAATTTGAATGAATGAGTAACTATTAGGTAAAAAGTCACAATACTTAGAACTCTCCAAATGAGAAATGATCAAAGAAAGAAATATTCCATTCTGATCAAAGAGAGAAACTTTTTCCATTAACTCTTTAATCTGATGGTTCTGACGAGAAATACGAAACAAGTCAATGAATTTAAACCTTGAAATGAATTTATAGTATGATTGTTTTGAACAAATATACAAATAATGGAGTAAATCACCCAATAAAGAACAATCAATTATATCAGGAGATGCTCTTAGAACAACCTCAATAATGATATCATCTTCAATCTCAGAGTTTAAAGCCTTATTAATAAAAGAAACCAAATTAGCGCAGTACTCATTATATAGAGACTCAATATTAATTCCATATGATCTCAGACAATTATCGGTATTTTCAGAAAGGCTATTATAATATGAAAACCGAATAAATAGGATCGACTGATTTAATTTTAATTTATTAATTACAATGTCTATGATACTTTTCGATATTTGGTCCTTAATTCCCAAAATCAATGATCCAAAAACAAAATCTTCGCAATAAACCTGGCTTTCGCTGGTAGGAAAATCCTCCAAATACTTTATATAATACTTAAAGCACGCATCCGAAACCTCAAAGCAAACACTCTCAACATTCACCCTCGAATACGCTTTTGAATACGGTTTTTCATTTTTTCCTATTAATGAAAAATACTCGCCCGAAAACCTCGCCAAACTAGCAATATTAGCCGTAGTTTCACATTTTTCACCGTATTTAATCAAGCAACTAAAATCCATCTCGTTAGTCAAATAATATGTAGTAAGTCAAATTTTCAACCATCATTGTGTTTTTATCCATAAGCATAATAAAGCAACCCTTTCATGTTAATTCACAGTAAACAATAACTGCCAAATAATGTAAAGTGGGAGATAAAATATAATATAATTTCAAAACATTTTGAAAGTTGTTTGTAAGAATTGACTACTTTCTAACAAATCTTTTATAAAATTGTGACAAATAATATCTGTAAAGAAGGTTTTCAAAAAATTACATAGTAAACTTTTTAAATTTGATGAAAAGACATTTGATGATTAATTGAGAAGCATTGGAAACTGCCTAGCTCTTTCTGAGTATACATCATATTCATAATTACAATCAATATGGTTAAGCAATCTTTCAATGCTGTGAGGTGATTGTGAATCAATGATCTGACATCTTTTTAGTAAACCATACCTTTTTGGCTCTGATAAATTCCACACAAGCTTGTATTCGTTTGTTTTTAATGTGTGAGCCACTATCCCCATTATTTCTAAGAAATTTAACACCAAATACATTCTCCTCTCAAGAGATTTGATATCAGACCGAGGATCATGAAATATTGAAGAAACTTGCCGCAAAAGTAATGTATCAACACCAAAATATAAATACATGCATAAGAAATGGGTTGCGATTGACCCCAGTGATGGAGAAGGGCCCAGACAAAATACTGACCTAAATGGCTTCGTAATACATTCACCCTCAATGTTAGAATATGCTTCACGAATCACTTTGTTTATCGAACCAATGCCATTCCAGCTTAACTTGCCTCTTTCAACAGATTGGCATATTCCCAAAGCAGTTAATAAATTAAAAAGATCGTAAACCCTGCGATGTTGAATACCATAATCTTTAGCAACACTTACAATATTGATGGAACTAGGTTTACTTTCCTCAAAATCAAGAATTATCCGCTTGTAGGAATCTGACAAAGAGTTGGCATTTTTATCCCTCTGGATCGCGCTCTTTTTATCTTTGGGACCGCAAAAGAATACCTCAGGCGATGGACTAAGCCTAATGGGAGGCTGCTCAAAATCGCACATATAACTCTGATGTAAACTGTAATATTCAATTCCACCAATCTTAAGAATTTTTGATAATCTTTGGCGCAATATTGAATGATTTTATCAAAAACTAGTTAAAAATTGAGCAACTTCATTGAAAATGTTATAAAGTTATCGTTGTTTTACCTTAAACCACCTTTTTATGATGTTTATTCTAATTGCTCCAATTCCAGAATTTTCTGAAAAATGGTTGAACAGTTTGAGCAAAACTGTTTTATCTCCTCAAAGCGGATTGTCAGGTAATCAAAAGCGAATCCGATATTGCTAGAATTTGTATCAAAAACAGGAATTTTTGGATATCTTTGAGAGAAATGGGTGAGAATCAAGAATTGTGCATTTGCTCTCTGGCCTGTAGCTACTGCTTGAGACATTGTACTGTGGCGTTTCTCCTCAGCAAGCTTTGATAAGTCATCTGAGAAAGTAGCCTCGTGTATCATTAAATCACACGCTGAAACTATTTCAGGGAAATTATCATTAAATCCACGATCTCCGCTATAAGCTATTCTATATCCACCATCAACTGTGAGAACACAGGCTTTTGATCCCCTACAATGAACGACAGGAATGGTCTCAAGTTTGATTGTTCCTGTTTCAAAACAAGTATCAGAAGAATGTGCAAAGCACAGTGAACCGAAACCAGAGTTATTCTCAATTTCCTGGAGGTGGTTATTCAAAGTTTCGTGACAGATAAGGGGAACAGGAACATTTGTTGTTTTGGCCCTTTCCTGAAGTAGTTGATAAAGACCAAATTGGTGATCTCCATGGTTATGCGAAACAAAAATTAATAATAGGTTCTTGAGAATAATCTCACTGTTCTTTTTTCCAAATCGTCTCCTCAATTGTCCAACTGTTCCTTCTCCTGAATCGAATAAAATAAACCCTGATTTAGCATGAATAAGTATTCCTGCAACATTTCTATATTTTGAAGGATACATAGACCCGGTTCCCAAAAATGTGACCATGAATGAATCAAATATAGGAAGCGGTAGTTCTTCATTCTCAGATATTGTCTCGGTTTCGGGCTCTGGGTAAATGAATGACTTCTTTTCTGGAGGAGAAAACAGATATGATAATCCAGGAAAACCAATTGTCATATATTCCAATCCTTTTGCATTGTATGCCTTGCTGTTGATTACAAGAGGAGAAAATAGGGTAGGATACAAACTGATAATTGAAGTATATAAAAGAGCAATAGATGTGAATGTCACAGATTGTGACGGAATAAAACATATAGCTCGTTTTGATGTATCGAAGTGGGCAAGGTATTCAGGAGATAGCATAATCTCAATGGAGGTGAAATGGACTACAAAATCAACTGAATCAAATGATGAAGGGAGTAGTTTAACTTCTTCATGTGAATAGCAATCAATAAATAATATTGTTTCTCCTGGAGTTGGATCTCCAAGTACTTCTGATGGATGAATTACTCTCCCATCACTTAATGTAACAGATTTTCCTTCAGTAAACTCTCTATAAACAGGACCTGGTGGAATACCGAGTGCTTTTGCTTTTTGAACAAGAAATTTACCAGGAATCTCCCTCATTTTTACTTCATAGGCTATTGAAACTAACAAATGATGCTCTTTGACAGTGATATTATCATCAAAATACGAATTAACAATTGTAGGGCGTAAATTTTCTTGGCTATGCAAGCTATGATATGAATCAAGTACAAGATTTAGGCCTTTTGGCGCACTAATCGAAATATTAGAGCTTTTCAAATCAAATGCAGTTATTAACAATCCATAAAAACCTCCAATACACTTGCTATGAAGAGAAGTAAAAAACGCATGTTTGAGTTTACCAATCTTCACCTTTTTTTCACGAAACAATCTCTGTGTTTGATCAGGAATATTAAATATATATATAGAATCTTCAAAAGAGAGAACCAATGATGGGGACGAATCTAGGCTATTTCCAGAAATAACAATTAAATCATATTTCATTTTATACCTTAAACATATCCAGGTTTATAAAGGATCTAGAGAGAAATCATATTATTTGTCCTTAACCAATCGAATATCTGTAACAATCTATTATACTTTTGATTCCTTTCTGATCGAGTTAGTGACCCTGATTTTAAGAATTTTGCTCTTGAAGCAACAGATATATCAGCTAGTATGGAATCATTATTGTCTCCTGATCTATCTGAAATGATCAAAGAAGATCCATTATCTAAAGCTAACGATGATGTTTTCATCATTTCAGTAACAGTAGCACACTGATTAATCTTCAAAACGACGCCATTTGATGTCTTGTTTTGAACTCCTTTGATGATTGCTTTAGGATTCGATACGTATGCATCTCCTCCTGCAATTATTTTAGATTGACCAGCAAATGCTGTAAGCTTTGACCAAGAGTCAAGATCATTATCATCAAAAGGATCCTCTATATACATGATAGATGGATGCTGATTCATAATATTTTTCCAAAAATTGAGCAAATCTTCCGAAGATTTATTCACCCCCTGCTCAATCTCATAAACTTTTGTCTGAGGTATGTATAACTCTGATGCATTTGCATTAATGCCTATGAAAACATCTTTCCCGGGCTGATGCCCCGCAAGAACAATGGCTTTTTCGAGTGTACCTATAATATCATCAATGGATGAAACAGAAGGATAATACCCCCCTTCAACTCCAAAACAAACAGATTGGTTGCCGTACTTTTTCACCATAACCACACCTAGCTTATTAAAAACTTCGGAAATCATCCTAATTTGATCAGGTACTAGAATATCTGATCGAGGATAAATCAGAACTTCAGATATTTTTAAAGGGGATCCATATGACTTGCCTCCATTTATCACACTGCATAGTGGCACAGGAATGATGAATTTGGAACTTGCTGTAGAGTTATATATCTTATCTAAATGCACAAATAAAGGATCGTTCATGAACCTAGGAATAGATGAAGCGATTGCCAAAGAAACAGATGATGTTACTAGAGCACCAATCTTATCTTTCAGATCAGATGGATCATATTCCATGATCTTTGCATCTATTTCACTCAAGTTCATCAGTTCCTTTCCAGATAGCCCTTGAGAAATAGTTTCATTAATCATTTTGATTGCATTCTGAACACCCTTTCCAAAAAATCTGGCGGGCACATTATCACGCAAATCTTTAGGTTCTGTTGGTCTGATTGTGGTACCGCTTGGAGCTGCTGCCCTTCCTCCAAACACAATTTGATCCAAATATTTAACAAAAACATCAACCTGAACTGTTGGATAGCCGCGAGAATCTAGAATTTCTCTTGATTTCAAACTGTATACTGAAGGAGCCTCACAATGTTTCAACAATAAAGTTGATAAAAAACCACTTGCATCTTTTGGACGGTACTCAAGCAATTCATTTATAGATTGATTTAGTATTTCTTTAATGTGATTTTTTTCTAAATACTCTATTATTGAGTCTTTTGAATGGCTTTCTTCCATAAAAATAACGGAAAAACAAGTCTAGTTCTTTAAAAAACAAAAGCCTTATAGCTTATTAAAATGCTGCATTATTTCATCCTTCTTCTTTTGCAAATCAGATTCCTCTCTTTGAAGAAAATCTTTTATTTCATTTTTAAAATTATACAAGAACCCCATTTTTATACCTGGAGCATCAAATGGTTTTCTTTTATTACATATAGCAATGTATGCATCTTTAATCTTTTCAAACTCAATCAAAGCAACATTTTTAGTAGGAAATCTTTGAATACTAATAATAGTACCAAATTTGCAAAAGTGTTTATAGAGTGTATCAATATGATTAATGTTTGATCCAATCCCACATATCATAATTACATACCTCTTCCTTTTTAAAACCTGAACATCTTTGGCTTCATCATCATTCTGCTGCAGTTGGGAATCATTCAAATTTTCTTTTTCAATTTTATCTTTTTGATCCTTCATATAAGAATAAAACAATTTAGAAAAGTCTGTCGCATTGTTTGTAAGAGCAAATTTGATCCTTTCTGCAAAACTCAATTGGTTTTGTGAATTCAAAAAAAGTCTCCATATCAGAAGAACTAAAACATCTGGATCCATATCTACTCCTTTATCAAGAGCGTATCCAATAATATATTTCTCCGCAATATCTCTAAGCAGTGGTGTGTTAAAAGCAACATCCATTGAAAAAAGTGTCCGTTACGATGACAATCTTTAGGTTAATGTGGGTCCCAAAAGAGACTGGAGACGATCTCTTAGAGCGATCAATGTTGAAGGCTTTAGTGAGCACAGTTCTAGCTCAAAGTGTTCTCCTTCTGCTTTGATTTGAGGCTCCTCTTCTTCTATTACCTCAAGAATAGAAAGTATTTGGGACTCATCTGTCAATGAGTTGATTTGTTTTGTTAATTTAACTATTGCATTTTTTGATAATGGTTTCTTATTCACGGATTTCTTTTTCGTTTTCGGTGATTTTGTGAGATTGGAAAGCTGTTTGTTTGTTGATTTGGGCTTAATTGCAGATTTTCCGATCCTTTTCCCGATTGTTTCCTCAAAGGGCTTGGTAGATAAAACAATCTGATCTTTAAGGTGGCATAACATAAGATTCCAGTCGTTTTTTGGATCATCGCTGACGAATTTCGCTAACTTCTTATAGACGTCAGACATCTCAGTTGTAATCAAGTTTAACAAAACGTTATTTTTGTTAAATGTGAAAGAGTTTGCCCAAATCAACTCCATATCGGATTTCCATTCTGCTATTGTTGTGTATTGGTTTTCTTCGAGTTTTTTCCGAACAGTTCCAAGATCCATTGGTTTTGGGATAATAGAAAAATAATTTGGACAATTATCCCTTTCTGGATCAACAGGAATCGCAAACATTTTGGACACTGTGCGCTTGTAGATTTCATCCATTATTGCGAGGCATTTTCTCTTTAATGAATCAGAAAGGACTGTCATAGAACCAAAAAAAATATCTAAATATTGTTTAAGTCTGTTCGATTATTATCCTATGTCATAGTACACAGAAGAGAGCCAAGATTGCATTTCATTAGCGTATGTGTGTGTTATCTCCCTTAGTTCTTTAGGCAAATGAGGCCTTGTTGTGTATAAAAACTTATTGTCAGTAACTCCCTTCACCGATTCAATATACATCTTCAATGATTCAATAACAGTATCATCTAGTTGTGATAGATCAACATCAAATGATTTTTTGTCGTGCTCAAACTCTGTTTTGGCCAATATCTCATACACTCCAATTAATGCTGATGACGAAAGATTGCTAATAGCTGTGATAAGCATATCTAAATCTTGCTGAGAAGCTCTTTTTGTAGGTTTTTGTGGCTGATTCTTATTTCTGACGGATTCGTGCATTGATTTATCGGCTTGTCTTTGCCTTTCCCTGCGTTTTCTCGTCAAATCATCAATTGCATTAGCAATTCGAGATTCCGCTTCGCTTTTATTCCAGTCTTTTCTCATATCTTCTGGATTTTTCAACATAGTATTCAATAAATCGGCAAAAACAAAGCTCAGTTGAAGAGCTGCTTGGTGAACAACATGAGTTTGGGCATTAAAAACCATTGCGTTTTTCACCATAAGTTTAAAATCATCAAGAAATTTGTTGAATTCAATATATTTTTTAGATAAACAATTCCTTCGAATTGTATCCAAATCAATTGCCTGAGTGATAATATCGAAATAATTGAAAGCCTGATCAATAATCGGATCTACAGGCCTCAAAAAATACTCTGAACCAGGAGTGCATATAATTTTGTCAATAATTATCGGAATATACTCTAGATACTGTGTTGTTATTGGAATCTCAGGAAACTCGGCTGGAGCTTCAAGAATGACAATATTTTTCGTCGAAGATACTTTAGAAGTCTTAAAAACAAGTCTCTGTCCATCATTTTTCGAAGAATTATAGGAAAAACAAAGCCTCAATTCCATGATTTTGTCACTTTTAGATTCTTCAAAACAACTTAATATGGAGAATTTAATGTTTCGCTGGTATAAAAATAATGAAAAATATAAAAAATGATTACAACGTTTCTGGTTTTTTCTTATTCATGTTTGAATGAATACACAGAGAATCACAGGTCATATTCTATTTATAACCATTATCTTGAGGTATATAATTGTTTTTTCACCAGATTTGGCTTGTTAATTGGTAATGGAGGTGTGATATATGTAAATAACTCATTGGGTCTAGAAGTGCACGATTCAATGTTTTATAATTGCAATTCAAGTGGATATGGAGGGGCAATCTATTCATTCAGGACTAATGTAACAATTAATCGAGTTTGTGCTAACTCATGCCAAGGTTCACATGGTCATTTTATGTTTTTCACTCAAGAGTATGATGCTAGTTTTGTATCAATATTCAATTATGTTTCATTATCATTATGCGCTCCAAAAACAAATGGTTATAATACATTGAACTTTCAAATCAGACAAATGTATTTGGACAATCATAATCACTCCAAAAATAATGCCTATTCTGGATCATGCATGTATTTAAATTGTTTTGAGATGTTTAATTTCTCATTTTGCAATATTTTTGAAAATAGAGCCTCTTACTCGATATGTATAAGGTTAAGTGGGTCTTCAAATAATCAGATTAGATATTGGAACATCATAGATAATAATAGTCCTTCTAATTCTGGCGTATTGACATTTGAAACATATAATTCATATGTGTTTTCTAACTGTATTATTCATAGCAATTCTAATTCCTTGTTTTCAATTGGTTCATACTCAACAGTTACATTATCAAAGTGTGCATTATACCATCTTTTTACCACAAAAACTGGAAGCGGAACATTTTCAACACAATCTTTGACCCTTACCAAAAAGGCAACATATTTGTATTCATATTTTGCCTCCTATTTGTGTGATGCAGTCATTCCATTGACACCGAATCCTACTCGAACTTTGTGTCCCTCTCCAACACTTGAAATGACTCAAACCTCTGTTATTACTGTTAATATACCAATAGGGAAGTCTCCTTTTTTGTTTCACATCTTTGTCTTGTTTTACTAAAAAACAGATTTATGTTTGATTTTGTTGAATGGGTTAATTCTCTGGGATTATCCAAAAAATGTCGAAGTATTAATAGAGATTTTAGTGATGGGGTTCTAATGTCTGAAGTAGTGCATCATTTTTATCCAAAACTAGTAGATCTACATAATTATGAGCAAGGATTAAAGATAGAGACGAAAATATATAATTGGAATACATTAAATCAAAAAATTTTTAAAAAATTAGGGTTTCCCCTTGATGTGAATACTATTAATGGATTAGCAAACTCACATCAAGGATATGCTGAAAAAGTATTAACAGATTTTAAAAACTATACCGAAAATAAGGTCATTCCATTAGAAAGTGTTCGTCAGCCGACAAAAACGCCAAAAAAAAAGAAGGAAGTACCACCAGAACCCATGAATGATGCTGATAGGGAGAGTTTAGTAGAAAAAATTTATGAAAGTGCAAAGCAAAAAGCAATTATTGCTATGCTTGAAGCCAGATACCAAAAATTGAAAGAATTAATGATGATAAAAGATGCAAAGCTAATGAAATCATTGGAAAAAGGCAACTAATACTGGGAATATAAATCAAAAAGGCGCTTATTTAAACTTTCCTTGTCAACAACATATTCTGATTCGATTGATGTTGAGTGAATTACCCCAGGGATAATATAATTATCAGGTTTGGATGGATCTGGAATATAAAACTGGGTTGAAAGCAATACTCCATCAATTATTTGTAATTCCAGCGCCTTTTGAACAAGATAAGCATCTTTTACAGTTTGAAAATATGCAATTACACTTTGTTTGTCATCTGCCGATATTCCTACAAAACCATTTTTAGACAATGAATACAATAATTCTTTTAAGTCAATATCACTACAAGTAGTTGGAATATTAGAGATTATCAAAGCATTAGACCTTTGTATCTTTGTAGAAAACATATGAATTCTAAACGTACATATAATGTCTCAAAGCATTATTGATTGCATTGCAGGAACAATTAAGATAGTAGCACATGATCCATTAACTGCTCAGTCAATTATAACAGAAGAATATTGCGTTGAAAGTGCATTATCTGTTTTGAAAGTCCCACCTCTTGTTGATCCTTCATGCCCAACAGTTCTTACATGGATTGGAGCCGATGCGATGTTTATTATTGAATCTTTATGGGAAAAAATTCAAGAGAAACAAGGAATATCCTTGTCTTTAGCAAGAGTTTATGGGTCATTTTGGAAGGGACTTCAGCAAAAATATTCCACACTTCAAGTACAAAAAATGCTCCCCAACGCTATTATTCCTTCGAAAGCTCATCCTCTTGATAGTGGTTTTGATATATCTGTTATTCGAGTTGTCAACCCAAACTTTGGGCCAGGTGTGATTCTATATGGTACTGGACTTATTGTAAGACCACCTGACGGGTTTTATCTTGATATGGTATCACGCTCAAGTTTATGTAAGCTGGGGTGGATGGTGGCCAACTGCGTTGGTGTTATTGATGCACAGTATAGAGGTGAATTGTGCGTACCATTGGCTAGATTAAATCCAGATGCCAAAGAGCTTGAACTTCCTTCACGTATTGCTCAAATAATTATTCGTCCACTAGAAATTGTTGATGTAGAAGAAGTTGAGCAAATCAACTCTACACAAAGAGGCACTGGTGGGTTTGGGTCATCAGGAAAATAAAGAATTGGGTTAATTTTTAATCATCATTGGTATTCAATCTTTCATATTTTAATGCTTCTGATATCTCATTAAAATAATGAATAAATTCATCGATTCTTTTCCTATTCCGTTCTAAATCTGCCTGTTTAGCATCTGCTATCATCTGATCAATACGTTGCTTATACATGTTCATTATGTTTTCTTCTCTCTTATAAATCTTCGTATTTCTATGCTCATGGGATGCTTGAATTGTTGACATCATTGCATCTTTGTCAACTAAGATTCCTCTAATTTCTTCTGTTACCTCAACTGCCTCGCCTTGATTGAATCTTTCAAGAAGTTTAAGGCAAATATCATTCACCTTTTCATTATAATCGTTATTGAGATTTCGAACAGTTCCGAAGAATAGGGCAATCTTTTCAGAAATCACATTGAACCTTTCATCCAACTCTGTTTCGTAAAATCTGATCATTTCAGCAACCATATCAATTAGAGCAAACTCGGATGTCATCAGCTGGTCCTGTGTTAATGTAGAATCTTTAGTGAAGCTGTTATAGTCATCCCTAGACTCATCATTTGTAGCATCTTCTTCGTGGTTAAATAGATCCATAAATCTCCTTCTCTTTCTTTCTAATTTCTTAACAATTTGCACCATTTCAAGGCGATTTTGTTCAGTAACAGTTAAATACGCTTGTTGAAATAGCTCTTCCTCCTCCTTCAACATTCTAGACTGTGTTATTACATCATTGATAAACCCTTCAATTGTCTTCTTTAGATCATCAACAAATCTCATGTAAGGCTCGGCAATCTCTGTAATTGTTCGAATCTTGGCATGATCATTATCTTTCTTGAACAATGATAAATGAAGGTCAGCAATCTTGTTAAGGAATGCCTCTCGGTGTGTTCTTGCACGGGCATCTTGGGCTCTTTCATTGTCTTTCTGCATTTTCTCAAGGTCTTCGGTCTGTTGCAATTGGTTAAGCTGATCTGAGTGCCTTTCTTTGGCATCTGTGATATCTGTTTTAGTTACTCTTGAATAATCAAGAAATCTTAAACCAGGTAGGTACGCTAAAACAGTAAGCTTGCATATATCCTTTCCAGCAATGGGATTATCAGCCAATGTTAAAATCCTGAGAGATTTAAGCTTATATAAATGCTGAATCTCTCCAAGCTCGGAAACTTTGTTCTTGCCAAGTGACAAATACCGCAATTTAGGGAAATTAGGGAATGTATCAAGCCTTGTGATACCATTTTTGAACAAAGACAGCTCTTCAAGATTGACCAATCCCTCTATTCCCTCAAATGCGTTAATTGGATGATTATTCTCATCAACATCACATATCTGGTTAAAAGACAAGTCAAGCTTAGTTAAGGAAGTCAAACTTGATAAATTCTCGATTTTGGTAATAAGGTTGTTTGCCAAGTATAATTCCTTCAAATTGGTATACGCCTGAAGATTATCGATTTTGCGAATATGCATAAAACAAAGGCTTAAAACTCTTATATCTGGAGGTGAGTCTGAGCTTTTTATCGGGGCTTTTTGCTCCTTAATTCTTCTCTCATTTTCCTGTTTGATTGCTTCCAGTTTCTTTCGCTCAGCATCTGTAAATCCTTCTTTCATACCGATTTCTAACAATGACTCTTTTATAACTTGCGGCCTAGGCTCCTGGAGAACATCTTCGTCCATTATCATTCTTAATAAATAACGAACTACTAAAAAAATCTCAGATCTGGCTGATGAGAGGTAATATATATCATATATATCATATATTGCCTCATTTGGACAATAATTTCATATTAATATTATGGAACAGGTTGATACTCATTTCCAAATTGGTGTCCTTCAGAAAGAAATGGAGAATATATATGAAGGATATATGAGTTTAACGCGAAATGAAAATCCATTATACGCTAAATACGCTCAAAAAATTCATGATACTACTCAAGAAAGATTAGAGAGCCTAGATTCTTGGAGAGAATCTGAAATTGAGTTTGCAAGGAAACTTCAAAGCGCTCAAGTTTATGCTATTAACAATGATATAATGAAACAGCTTGACGAATCAAAAGATAGGGTTTTTGAACTATTAAGAATCAGGCATGAATTACTGTCTGAAAAGCTCCCAAATCCAGCAAAGTATTTCAAAAAATTTAATAATAGATTCATTCAGACTTGTAATGATGAATATGAGAGAAGGGCACCATCTGTCCAAGTGTCAATAAGCGATACTCCACTTGTAGATCAAGATGAGATTGAGAAATCTCTTTTAGAGAATGAAGAATATATACAAAGCATTGGATTCCAAGATGGAAAGGTATTTGTGAAGGGAGAATCATTCTCCGAAGGCAGTCGGTGCATTATTAGGCTTAATGATGGAGCTGGAATTGCTGGTAGTATTACAGGGCTTAATACCAATTTCTTATCATTTCTTCCCGATGGAGGATCAGAAACAAAGATATCCATTCTATCTTTAGCAATCGGAATCGCTGAACTATGCAAACAATAAAAATGATCTAAGTAAGTGTGTTTAATGGAATTCGCATTTCCTAAGGTTGGGAACTGTGCACACACCTTGGGGAGTGTGGAGTGGCTGGCCTTTATAACATGCTTTGCCCTCTTCATCAATCTTACAAAACTCAACTGCAGCCTTCCACAACTTTCCATTCTTGTCAACTGGATGTGGTTCAGATTTGCAAAAATCACCAAACAATACTCTTGTTCCAACAGCAGCACCGGCTGGGGCTTCAAGAAGTTCGACAACAGTATGGTCTTCATTTGAAGCAGCAAATACCATTCCTTCACTTGGCATATCACGAATCTTTGATGGTTTGATATTGCAGAAAACAATAACAATGCGATCTTGCATTTGTTCAACGCTGTAGTAATTTCTTACACCTGTGACAACTTTCTTAATCTGGCCATTGCCAACATCAATCTCTTCACAGAAGAGGCTATCAGCATTAGGATGTGGCCAAACTTTAACAATGCGACCAACTCTAACATCAAGATATGAAGCTGCATCAAGTTCTTCAACTGGTTCAACTGGCTTAGGTGCCGGCTTTGGCTTTTCAACTTTGGGCTTTTCTTCCTTGGGTTTTGGCTCTCTCTTCTGTTGTGGACCAGATTTAGCCTCGCCTTTTGGTTCTTTTGGTGTATCAGCTTTTGCTTTGTGAACGTATTCAATAAATGGAAAATCGATTGATTTGACTGGGTATTTCATCAAGAAGTTGATGTGTTCAAACCATCTAATGCACTCGGAAAATGATTGAATATCTTCCTTTTTCATTGATGATATGTAAGGTTCCAAAGCCAAAAACATTAAAATGTCGGCAATACTCAATGAATCTCCAACAATAAACCTCCTTGTCTTTATTTGGTTCATTATTTGACCGAGGAAGGTCTTGATATCAACAGATGCAACTCCTTCTGCTATTGACTCTGATAACTCAATATACTGTTGAACAAAAGCTGTATTCTCAGAATTACCTTCGCCAAACATGCCTTTTTGCTTAGCAAACATAACTCTAGCAATAGCTGGAATACTCATTGTAACAATGGACCCGTTAACTTTTAATGTTGGAATGACAGCATCAGCTTCTTGAACAATTGTAGCTTCGTAATTAGCAAATTTAGAGAGAATATCTAAAGATTTCGCTCTTGGGTAGTCGACTGGAATAACAATCTGAGCCATAGAAAATGGCCGCTAAAAAGTGGCATCAACTTTGAAATTGATCTTCGACAGTATAAAAGGTAGATATATATGAATCAAATATCTTTCTTTTTTCCCCAAAACATTTAATAATTAGTTTGGAACTATAACAAAGAATTTTTTAGTATTTTAATATTTTTTGAATAATTTATTTAATCACCTAATGCTGAGTAAAGACGCAACTATACTAGTCAGTCTTTTATCCAATCGTCAAGATAGTCTTAATCAGATTTATGAACAATTTCAGAGTTCATTTGATTTTG
>Ga0209639_1002425_pt1 | contig 14678 bp, 10 predicted proteins | sample EPASupsiteHSE605_FD_187268 | JGI IMG/M metagenome (GOLD analysis project Ga0209639, IMG submission 187268) | Bioremediated contaminated groundwater from EPA Superfund site, New Mexico - Sample HSE6-05 (SPAdes) (version 2) | ecosystem: Environmental > Aquatic > Deep subsurface > Groundwater >...
ATTTTCTTTTTTTGCAATCTGCTTACGCAGGTCTTTGAGCATGGCAAACAAAACCTTGTCGGTGCCACTGCCACGACCATCACCCGAATTCGGGCCTTCTTCTTCTTTTTCTTCTTCGATGTTACGATCTTTCGTTAACATAATGGAATGTGGATTATTCAAAAATTCTTTTCCTTTTTCGGTCAGTTTCAGAACCCCGTAGTTTTCGATTTCCTTGGCTATGAGATTCATGATAAGCATCTGGCGGATAGCGGAATTCCAGAAACGTTCGCTTTTTTCGCTTCCTTTTCCAAACACTTCGAGTTTCCCGGCTTTCAGTTGCTTCATAGAAGGCGACGTACTGCCAAGAATGATATCAACGATACTTTTTGATTTAAATTGTTCTTTGGTTTCATCAATACAATCAAGAACAAGCAACACATCGTCTTCGCCTTCGAACGAGTCGCGCGGATACAGGCAGTTGTCGCAGCTCTGGCAATTATCCTGATGATAATTTTCGCCAAAATAATGCAACAATTGCTTGCGGCGGCAAACCGAACTTTCGGCAAACGAAATGGTTTCGAGCAACAAATGCTGCGCAATTTCCTGCTCAGCTACACCCTTGTCTTTCGAAAACTTTTCAAACTTCTGCAGGTCTTCGATGCTGTAATAGGCAACGCAAAGTCCTTCGCCGCCATCTCGACCCGAACGACCCGTTTCCTGATAATAACTTTCAAGGCTTTTGGGCATGTCGTAATGAACAACATAACGGATATCGGGCTTATCGATGCCCATTCCGAATGCAATGGTTGCAATCATTACATCCACTTCCTCCATGAGGAACATATCCTGGTTCTGACGACGCACGGCAGCTTCCAGTCCCGCATGATAGGGTAATGCCTTAATGCCATTCACCTGCAGAAATTCAGCCAGTTCTTCGGTCTTCTTGCGGCTCAGACAATACACAATACCGCTTTTACCTTCGTTTTCACGGACAAATTTCAGCAACTCTTTATTGACATCTTTATATTTCGGGCGAACTTCGTAATACAGGTTCGGGCGATTAAAAGAGGATATGAATACCTCGGGATTGACAAGCTTCAGCGTTTTGAGAATATCCTGCTGCACCTTGGGTGTTGCAGTAGCAGTCAGCGCTATGATCGGTACCTTTTTGCCGATGGCCTCAACAATCGGACGTATCCTGCGGTATTCGGGGCGGAAATCGTGACCCCATTCCGAAATACAATGCGCTTCATCAACGGCATAAAAGGAAATATCTATTCCCTGCAGGAATTCAACATTTTCTTCTTTGGTGAGCGATTCGGGAGCAACATACAGCAATTTGGTTTTACCAGAGAGCAGATCTTCATGAACCAATGTCATTTCGGCCTTGCTCAACGACGAGTTCATTACATGCGCTACACCGCTCTCGGTACCAAGATTGCGGATATTGTCGACCTGATTTTTCATCAGGGCAATCAGTGGTGAAATTACAATGGCTGTACCGGGTAGCAATAATGCAGGTAACTGGTAACACAGCGACTTGCCGCCTCCGGTGGGCATAATCACAAATGTGTCTTTGCCCTGAAGCAGACTTTCTATAATCTCACCCTGTTCGCCCTTGAATTTATCAAAGCCGAACACGGTTTTTAAAACCCCACTTATTTCATCTGTTTCAATCTGTTTCATTCGTTGGTTAACAACCCTCTTTTTCTTTGGAACTGCAAAAGTAACATTTAAAGGTAAAGATAAAAATAATTATGCAATTCAAAAATAAATCGTTCTTCATTAACAAATTCGCTATTTTTGTTAATTAATTTGCCCAATATGTCAAAAGTGAAGGAATTTACCGATTACCGGTTAAAAATGAACAAAGCCATCCTGGAGGGTGACAATAAAGTGATCAAGCGTATTTTTTCTGTCGATACCATGGCCTACGACCCCGGCGCCCTGAGCTCCAAAACAAAGGAAATGCTGGGCCTGGTTTCCTCTCTCGTGCTTCGTTGCGACGATTGTGTGAAGTATCACCTTGGAAAGCTCAGCCAGATCGGCACTACCAATGAAGAAATTCATGAGGTTTTCAGTATAGCTATGATTGTGGGCGGAACCATCGTTGTACCTCACACCCGCAGGGCTGTTGAATACTGGAATGAACTTCATCAACCGAATGATTAAAATAATATCAGGTATATTCCTGATCATTCTTTTTTTGCTCTGCAACAATCTGTCAGCGCAAAATACACGCGTGCTGGGGCACATTGCCGATTCGGCTTCGGGCGATCCCATGCCCTTCTGCAGCATTATAGTTAAAGGAACAACGCTGGGTACCACCTCCGATTTCGAAGGAGCTTTCAAACTCGAATATGCCTCGGGAAACGACACGCTGATTATTTCATGCCTCGGATATAAAGATGCTGTTTTGCCGGTGCTTACATCACAGTTTCAGGAAATAAACATAACTCTGAGCGCTGATAATATCACGTTAAGCGAAGTAATTATCAAACCGGGCGAAAACCCTGCAGAAGTATTGTTAAAAAAAATAATCCGGAATAAAAAAGTAAACGATCCGTCGAATATCGCCTTTTATGAAACAGATGTTTACAATAAAGTTCAGATAGACGCCAACAACCTGAGCGAAGAATTTAAAAAACAACGTCTGCTGAAAAAATATGAATGGATTTTTCAATATACCGATACGTCGCTCATCAATGGGAAAGTATACCTGCCTCTGTTCCTGACCGAAACACTGTCGAAAATCTACTACCGGGGCAATCCGCAGTCGAAGCGCGAATTTATAAGCGCCGTACAGGTTTCCGGGGTCGAAAATAAAAGTATTGCACAATATCTTGGCAACATGTATCAAACCATTAATATATATGATGGTTTTATTACGCTTTTCGACAAGAACTTTATGAGCCCCATCAACGATCTCGGGCTTACAACATATCGGTATTATTTAATGGACAGCACCATGATTGATGATTCGTGGTGCTATAAAATCATGTTCAAGCCCCGTCGCCATCAGGAGCTCACGTTTTCGGGCGAATTCTGGGTTGCCGACACCTCTTTCGCCATTAAAAAATTCGAAATGCGGGTGGTGAACGACGCCAATATTAATTTTGTCAATGATATACTGATTGATCAATCCTTTCAAAAAATCAGCGATAGCATCTGGCTGCCAGAGCAGGAACGGCTGATCATCGACTTCAACGTGTTGCAGAATGATCAGAAATCGACCATGGGATTTTATGGCCATAAGACAACGTCGTATAAAAATTATGTTCTGAATCAGCCAAAGGATAATGCGTTTTACAATGCACCCGAACGTGTTGTAATTGCCGATGACGCATACAGCAAAAACGCTGATTTCTGGCAGCATGAGCGGCACGACACGCTTTCGAAAGATGAGCAGACCATTTATTTCATGGTTGATTCCATTAAAAAAATGCCATCGTTCAACACGGTGTATGACATCATTGATATGTTTGTTTCGGGCTATCTGAACTGGGGAAAATTCGATATCGGACCTTATGCATCCATGCTGAGTTTCAATGAAATTGAAGGTGCCCGTTTCCGCTTTGGTGGCCGCACATCGGAAAAATTCAGCAAAAAAATAATGCCTTCGGCCTATGTTGCCTGGGGTACAAAAGATCAGGATTTTAAATACGGCGGCGGGTTGTTGTATCTGTACAGCAAAAAGCCCCGGCGCGGTTTTCAGGTATTGTTCAAGTACGATATGGAACAGCTGGGCATGAGCCCCACAGGTTTCCGCGAAGATTTTCTGCTGGCCAGCTTCATCACCCGAAATCCGGCCAACAAACTCACCATGGTGAATGAGCTCAAAGCACATTATGAGCATGAATGGTTCACCGGATTTTCAAACACTGTCCGGTTTCTGCACAAGGATATTTTTCCAATCGCTGATTCAGTTTTTAATTTTGGTGAAGGCACCACGCGTGAAAAAATCACAACCAGCGAAATCACGCTCGAAATGCGGTTTGCATACAAAGAGCGATATGTGTATACCGATTTTATACGAACCAGCCTCGGCACTGTTTATCCGATTATTCAACTTAAATACAGCAAAGGAATCAAGGATTTATGGGGCGGCGACTACAATTATCAGAAAACTGTATTTTATTTCAACGACTGGTTTAATGTTGGAAACATTGGTTGGTCGAAATATGTGATCGAAGCCGGAAAAATCTGGGGCCGGCTCCCCTACCCGTTTTTGAAGATGCACGAAGGAAATGAAACGTACTTTTTCGACGAGACTTCTTTCAATACCATGAATTATTTTGAGTTCGTCAGCGATGAATGGATCAGCTTATATTACACACACCGCTTCGACGGATTTTTTCTGAACCGCATACCTTTACTGCGAAAACTCAAATGGCGCGAAGTTGTCTGGGGCAAAGGCCTGGTGGGCAATCTGAGCGATGTTAACCGACATTACAGCGTTTTTCCGGAAGGCATGTATACACTTGGAAAACCATATATGGAAGCTGGTGTTGGTGTCGAAAATATTTTTAAAATTCTTCGCATCGACGGCGTGTGGCGACTCAGCTATCTCGATCATCCCAACATTGCAAAGTTTCAGGTGATGTTTGGTATGCAGGTGTTTTTCTAGTAGTCAGTGGTGAGTGGTCAGTTGTGAGTTATGAGTTATGAGTTATGAGTTATGAGTGAGGGTTCTCACTGGCTACACCGACGCTTCGGTCGGCGCTTTCAGCTGGCTACTGACCACTGGCTACTGACCACTGGCTACTGACCACTGACCACTGGCTACTGACTACTGACCACTGGCTACTGACTACTGGCTACTGACTACTGTAACTCGTTTTGCCGCGCCAGCTCCAGCAGACCATCCATGTATTTTTTCTTCGTAAAATCGGCCGGAGTGGAATAAACGGCCAGCATACCTGTTTCATCGGCTGTGCGCTTCGATGCGGGTTTCATGCGCAGTTTGAATTTCAGCAGAATCATCAGAAATTTATCTACCAGGCTTAGTTTCGAAAAATCAAATCCGCCACGCAGATAAAAAAAGTGCATATACTCAAGCTGATCTTTTGTAAAATTCATTTCACGAAGTTCCTGTGTTGTTTCAGGCCTGTCGGGTGTAGCGCCTGTGGCAAAAACAATAATTTTGCGATCGCGCAGATAAGGCAAAAACTCTCTGAAAGATGAGAGGCCATTGATGCCTCCGACATAGAGCCCTCCTCCAAAAATAATGGTATCGTAGCAATGCAGTTCTTCGGGTGTAACCCGCTTGTACTCCCGTACATCAGCCTGCAGTTCTTCGGCAATCCATTCCGCATACTTTTTTGTGTATCCGGTTTTTGAACGATAAACAACAATCGTGTTCACTAATTTTTTTGCAGCAAATATATATATTATCCATATATGTTAGACATTTACATTGTTAAAAAGAATTCTTTTTTATTGAAAAACAAATTTGAAAAATCATTTTTACATTTGTGCGGCAGGATTCAGTTGAATCACATTTAAACAACACTTCATGAGAATGCAATCCGTTCAAAAAATTCTGATCATCGCTGCGCTGGCTCAGTGTCTTGTTTGTTTACCATCGTGCGGCAGCAAAAAAACAGATTCGGAATCGAACAATAAAGAAGGGTTCGAAGATGGAAAATACTGCGCCGAAGTGACCTATAATTATAAGCGGACTCATAAAACATCGAAATACATGCTGGATGTAGAAATAGCCGATAACGAGCTGATCGCCATCTACTGGCCCAATGGAGGCTGGCTCGACGACTCGCATTTCACGCCGCCCGATATTCGTGACGGCGAAGCCAGCTTTACCAGCGACAGGGGCGTCGATTATAATGTACGCATCATGGGCGAAGAAGGCGATTGCAAGCTGGATCAGCAGGCCAGCACCGAGGAAGAAATACTTGGTCTGTCTGAAAAAGGGCAATCTGAGTGATATAAAATATTCCGTCTTCAACAAACGTTACTATATTCAACCGCACTTTTTTATAAAAAAATCATCATGAAAAAAATTATTCTTTTTCTGACTGGATTGTTCGTAGCCTCATCTGTCGCACTGGCACAGGGCTCAAGCAAAGTAACCATTAATATCATTGACAATCAGGGAATGCCGGTAGCAAACAAGCCGGTAACACTGATTGAATCTTCAACTAAAGAGTATAAAGCTTTTAAAACCGGCAGCGATGGTAAAATTGTTTTTACCCTGACCACCGGAAAAGAATGGAATGTGAGTGTCGACCGCATGAAAAACTGCAAAGTTGTGGAAGTGCCACCTGCAGGGGAATCGACACGCTCAATGACCATTACTTATGACCTGGTTCATTACGAACGCATACACCGTGCGCCGGTTGATCGCAGCACCTTGAGTCTGGAACAAGTACCACCTGTTGCTGCAAACACGCGTCCTGCGCCGGGTACAGAAGCATCGGTACTATTAAAAGTCAAACGCGACAACGGCGGACCACTGGCCAATTTTCCGGTGAATCTGACTTGCTATAAAATCGGAAAAACATTTACCGGCAAAACCAATGCAGGTGGAATGGCCACATTCATTGTACCCGCAAACAACGATTACGAAATTGACATCGATGGTTTTGAAAGCTTCGATTACATTGACGTAAAACAATCGGGCGATTACTCGCTGAGCTTTACATACGAACCCACCACCATAAAAGAAATCAATAAAAATGACACGCTGACGCAAGTCATGGGAAACACTACGGGCGGCACGTCATCGCGTGTGTGGGTAAAAATGAATCTGACCGATGTCTCGTCAAATGCACTCGCCGGCGAAGATGTTTATCTGCAGATGCTGAAATCAAATAAGGTATATAAAGCCAAAACAAACGAGAAAGGCGAAGCCTATTTTCTGGTGCCTAAAAAAAGAAAATACATGGTGAATTTCCGCTACCAGAAAGATGTTGACGTGTTGAACTACCTCGATGTACAGGGCATTGCCAATGTCAATTGCAATTTTGTGTATGCACCCGATCCGAAACTTCAGTATCCCGAACGCTATATTCCAACACCGCAGGATCTGATGGTGCGCGAATTTCTGGAATTCATCACCGAACAGTTTCCCGAACCACCGGGCGATCAGGCGCTGGGTGTAAATCTTTCATGGGGCAGTGAAGTAAATGCACAATCGAAGGAAGCTGTGTTGAAAGTGGGATTCAAAGCGCGAACCGACAACAGCGGCAATTATGGCCCTCCGCTGAACGTTGCTCTGGTGGTCGATCGCAGTGGATCGATGGAAGGCGATGATCGTATTACAGCACTAAAACTGGCTTTGCTGGAGTATGTCGGCAAACTCAGAAAAACCGATATTGTTTCATTGATTGCCTTCAACGAAGAATCGGTGATACTGGTTCCGGCACAGCCTGTGGGCGACGGACGCTATCTGCGCGATATGATCGAAGACATTGAAGCCGGCGGTGGTACCAATATTTATAATGGAATGGTGGACGGTTACAACCAGGTTCTGAAAAATATGATTCCGAAAGGCACCAACCGCGTGGTACTTCTGACAGACGGATATGGCACTACGCCTATCGAAGAGATTGTCGGCAAATCGAAAGAATACAACGCAAAAGGTATTGAATTATCGGCCGTTGGTGTCGGCGAAGGATACAATCAGGCCTTATTGTCGCTGCTGGCCACCGAAGGCGGCGGACTGATTCATTTTGCCGGCAGTTCTGCTGAAATCAAACGCGTGTTTGAACGCGAATTAACCAGTGTTTTAAATCCATGCGCCAAAGATGTTCATGTTGAAATTGAATACAACGATCAGATTATTTTCAAGCAGCTGTATGGCTTCCCGAGCGAGAAACGAAGCGAGGGTGTGGTAGATATGAAACTCGACAATATCTATCCGGGGCTGAATACGCTGGCACTGGTAAAATTTGATCTTCACAATCCGACAAAGGAAATCGAAAACAAACCGGTAATTGTGCGCATGAAATATTATGATTTCAAAAAGCAACAACAAGTCACAACCGAAGATAAGGCATATTTGAAATGGTCACCTGCAACCGGGCAGCTGGAGCTGATTATGGAAGCGCAGCATAAAAAGTTATACGCCATTGCCATTTTAAATCAATCGCTGAAAGTAATGGCCGAAGCCCACGCCGCCGGCGATGCTCAAGGAGCCCTGAATGCGATCAACAGCGCATTGGCACAGGTGAAATCAATCTACCCCGAAGCCGAAGATGAAGACGTCATCAGCCTGGTAAACACCATCAACAACTACGCAGTTGCTCTCACGCAGGTAATGAAAAACAAGGCGGAAGGGCAATAATCAGAATAAAATCAGACATATTTCCGGCAACGACATCTTTGTTTCGTCAATCATCCGATTAAAGAAATTTGCCTATATTTGAAGATTCATCATAAAAATCATACTCATGAAAGCATTGATTATTTTTCTGATGTTCGCTGGATTTTCTGTTGCAGCCATGTGTCAGCACGAAGTTAATCCGCAGGCAAAAGAGCATTTATATTACGGCATTAAAAAAGAGCAAAAAGGCGACTACGAGGGGGCTCTGGAAGAATACACCAAGGCCATTCAAATCGATGAAGAATATGCCGATGCGTATTATAATCGCGGAATGCTGTTGCTGCAACATGGCGAGGCTGATTTAAAACCCTATGGCTGCAGCGATCTGCAAATGGCTATGCATTATGGGTATACACCGGCCAGTTCAATGCATTATAATTATTGTAATGATTGAGATAAACTTTCTCTCTGATTGTTGAAAAAAGCGAAGATTAAATCTTTCTGTTCTGTATTTTTTTCGATATCAATCAGCAACAAGCTTTGCGCCCTAAGCATTTCGCGTTGCGCAATGTGCGTCTGAAAGTGCTGACCGCGAGCGTCAGTACTGAAAGTGCCGACCGACAGCGTCGGGGATGTGCCCTATGCCGCTTGCCCTATGCCGCCCGCGTTGCGCGTTGTGCCTTATGCGTCGTGCGTTGTGCCTCAGCACATTAGCACATTATCTCATCAACACATTAAAAATAGTATTTTTGCAACAAAATTCACCAGTATGAAAGCATTCGTTTTTCCGGGCCAGGGTGCCCAGTTTCCCGGAATGGGAAAAGACCTCTATGACCGCTTCCCAATGGCAAAGGAGATGTTCGATCAGGCCAATACCATTCTTGGTTTCAACATCACGGACATCATGTTCGGCGGAACCGAAGAAGATTTGCGTCAGACCCGTGTAACCCAGCCGGCCATTTTCCTCCACAGCGTAATTCTGGCCAAATGCATGGGCGCTGCTTATGCTCCCGAAATGACAGCCGGACATTCACTGGGCGAATTCTCGGCTCTGACCGCCGCCGGCGCATTGTCGTTCGAAGACGGACTGAAGCTGGTTTATGCACGCGCCATGGCCATGCAGAAAGCCTGCGAAGCGCAACCCAGCACCATGGCTGCCATCCTTGGCCTCGATGATGACAAGGTAGAAGAAGTGCTCAAAAGCATTACCGACGAAGTGGTCGTTCCGGCCAATTACAACAGCCAGGGACAGCTTGTAATCTCAGGCTCAGTGCCGGGAATCGACAAAGCATGCGAAGCTTTGAAAGCTGCCGGTGCCAAACGCGCGCTGCCGCTCAAAGTAGGTGGAGCATTCCACAGCCCGCTCATGGAGCCCGCCCGCGTGGAACTTGCTGCTGCCATCAACGCTACCGAATTTAAAACCCCCATCTGTCCGGTGTATCAGAATGTAAGCGGAAAACCGTTTACCGATCCCGCTCAGATCAAGGAAAACCTCGTTGCTCAGCTCACCTCGCCTGTGCGCTGGACACAAACCGTCCTGAATATGGTTGCCGACGGCGCCACCGATTTTATCGAAGTCGGCCCGGGCAATGTGTTGCAGGGACTTGCCAAAAAAATTGCTCCGGAAGTGAATGTTGCTGCCGGATCCATTGAATGATTTAAGAACAAGGATTTTTGATTGGTGATTTTTGATCTGAAATAAAAACTGTAGTTCCTTTCAAAAATCAAAAATCACCGATCGGAAATCGGATATCAAATTTTACCAGTATGGATTTATCAAAAATCATCGCAGTATCCGGAAAACCCGGATTGTATTCTCTGGTCTCACAGACCAAAAGCGGAATGCTTGTAGAAAGTCTTCTCGACGGCACAAAAATTCCGGTATTCCCCACCGACCGTGTCAGCGCTTTGGCTGATATCAGCATCTACACAACGGGGGATGACATTCCTTTGCAGGAAGTGTTGCAGGCCATTTTCAAAAATCTCAACGGCGAAAAAGCCATCGATGCCAAAGCCGACAAAAAAGAGATGGTAGCATTCATGGACAAAGTGTATCCCGAATGGGACCGCGAACGCGTGTATGTAAGCGACCTGAAAAAACTTTTTTCGTGGTACAACACGCTGCTGGATCATAACCTGATTGACGACAAACCCGCTGAGGAAGCTAAGGAAGAAACATCCGAAACGTCAACCGATGAATAAAAAAAGCAAGGCTTTGCTGCCGGTGCTGAAGAACACAAAACTGAACTCAACACATTTTGTGCTCTCACTTCAGCTTCCCGCAAATCATCCGGAAATATGGCCCGGACAATTTGTCGAGGTCCTCGTAGAGGGTAGTCCGGATACGTTTCTGCGCAGACCAATTTCGGTGCACGATGTGGATGAAAAAAATCACACGCTCGATCTGCTCGTAAAAATTGTCGGCGCCGGAACCGAAAAACTTTCGCATCTGCACGAAGGCGATCAGCTTGACATCGTGTATCCGCTCGGACACGGTTTTTCGCTGGCACGCCAGGATCAGAAAGTGCTGCTGGCCGGCGGTGGATGCGGGGTTGCCCCCATGCTCTATCTGGCACGAAAGCTCAAAGAAGCAGGCGCAGACTGCTGTGTAGCCATTGGCGGAAAAACATCGGCCGATATTCTTACAGCTGATGCATACAGCAAATTGGCTCAGGTAGCCATTCTTACCGAAGACGGTTCGAAGGGAGACAAAGGTATGATCACCGCGCATCCGTGGTTTGGTGCGGAATTGAAATCATTTTCGAAAGTATATGTCTGTGGACCCGACCCGATGATGAAAGCCATCGGACAACTGGCCACCGACGCCGGCGTGTATTGCGAAGTATCTCTCGAAAACCTGATGGCATGTGGCATCGGATCATGTCTGTGCTGCACCGTCAGCACACACGAAGGCAATGTGCGCGCCTGCATGGAAGGCCCCGTTTTCGACGTAACTAAACTGAAGGACTGGAACCATAATCCCGTGTGCCATGGCTGATCTGAAAGTAAATATCGGCAATCTTGAACTACAGAATCCTGTACTCACGGCCAGCGGAACCTTTGGCTACGGCTACGAATTCGAGGATTTTCTGGACATCAATAAACTCGGCGGCATCATTGTAAAAGGCACCACGCTCGAGCCACGGCAAGGCAACGCTTATCCGCGCATGGCCGAAACCGCAGCAGGAATGCTGAATGCAGTGGGTCTGCAAAACAAAGGCGTGCGTGTTTTTATTGATGAAATTCTGCCCAAAATAAAACATTATCAATCGCGTATCATCGTGAATCTGGCCGGTTCGAAAGTAGAAGACTACACCGAAGCCGCCAGAATTTTGAATGAAGTAAACGACGTTCCCGCAATTGAACTCAACGTAAGCTGCCCCAACGTAAAGACAGGCGGAATGGCCTTTGGCACTAGTTGCGCATCGCTCACCGAAGTAGTGAAAGCAGTCCGCAGCGTGTACAAAAAACATCTGATGGTGAAGCTTTCGCCCAATGTGACCAACATTGCGGAGTTTGCAAAAACCGCCGAAGACTGCGGCGCCGATTCCGTATCGGTCATCAACACCCTCATGGGAATGGCTATTGATGCGGAAACCCGCAAGCCGAAACTTTCCACAATCACCGGCGGATTGTCGGGACCGGCCATCAAACCTGTGGCGCTGCGCATGGTTTGGCAATGTTCGAAAGCGGTAAAAATTCCCATCATCGGACTGGGCGGCATTATGAATGCCACCGACGCCATTGAATTCATGCTGGCCGGCGCCACTGCCATTCAGGTAGGCACCGCCAATTTCATCAACCCATCTGTTGCAGAAGAAATTGTGGATGGCATTAATGAATACTGCGACCGCCAGGGCGTGAAACAGGTGTCGGAGCTGATTGGAGCCATGAGAGTATAAAGTGGAAAGTTCATAAAGTTTGTAAAGGCGCATTGTAATGATGGGCCTTTTTTGTTAATAAAATTCATAGCTACCACTGAATTCCAACGAAAGGAACACTGACTAAAAAAAAAGCCGGTCCCAGATTCTGGAGCCGGCTTATCTAATTTCTATTGAGAAAAAGAATTATTCCTTCATGAATTTTCCAGAAAGAACTTTACCGTTTTCGGTCTGTACAAAAATCATATACAATCCTGTATCAAGGCGTTCAACATTGATTGAGGAATCATTTGTTTGTTCGGCTACGGTCTGACCTGCAGCATTCACAACATAAAGCCGCAGAATATTTTCATCACATGCAACATTTACCGACGACACAGCAGGATTTGGATAAATGCTGAATTCAGCTTCAACCATTTCTTCCATGCCAACACCACTCAGAATATTGGCTGTTGTGGTCGGAGCACCGGTAAGTAAAAGCAGATAATTTCCGTTGTCGGTTCCGGTAAGATCAGCACTGGTAATACTTACAGTCACGTTACTGTCAACAGCAGCTGCGGCAAAGTCAGCCTCAACATTGGACAGGCTCACATCGTCGCCCGAAATGGTATTTACAAGAGTAAGCTGGTTGTTGGTAATGCTTGCAGTTGTATTTCCGTCAAAAGGTTTGTCCGACACTTCGAATGAACCGTTGATGGTAAGTTCGCGCTGCAGTATGTTGGCATTCAATCCGGTGGGTTGAACAAGAACATAGTTTGCAATATCAGCACCGGTGACAGTCATGGCTGTGCTAACGGCAACGCCGGTTCCGGCATCGCTCTGGGCAAATGTTCCGGTTGTATCATCATCCAGTACAACATCTTCAGTACCAACAACACCTGTCAGAACAGCAGTTGCAATAACAGCGGTATCATTTCCATCATAAACTTTATCAGCAACAGTAGCCGTAACAGTTAGTTCTTTAGGCACGATGTCAGCAGTAAGGGGCAGTACAGGAGCCAGAATATAATTGCTGATGGCTGTCCCTGAAAGAGTCATATTTGTTGTGACAGTAAGATTGTTGCCGACATTCACCTGACTAAACTGACCAACCGTTGAATTGTCAAGTACCACATTTTCGGTACCAACAACTCCTGAAAGAGTTGCCCCTGTAATAACGGCATTGGTAGTGCCATCATATTCTTTATCTTCAGCAACTGCATTGATAACATCCAGACTTTTCGGGAAAATGTCAGCTGAAAACAGACCGGAATAAGTCATAATATACTTAGGTGAATCTGCACCGGTCATTGTTAAAAACAAATCTACGGGAACAGATACGCCAATATTCACCTGATCAAAGGTACCCAACTGCGTACCGATTTGTACATCATCAGTACCCACAATCCCGTTAAGAGTGGCACCGGTTACGGTTGCAACATCAGTTCCGTCATAGGTTTTACTTTGAACAGAAATACCCGAAACAGTCAGATATTTCTGCGTCACATTGACCAATACGGTTCCGGTAACAGAGATGTACGTTGCCGGCAAAGCAGGTGTAAACACGACTGCAACAGTGTAATTTCCGGTTGAATCGGGTTTAAAGGTTGAATCAGCAAAAGCAAACGTTCCGGCAACTGAAGCGCTTCCGCCTCCAAGAACCGATTGTCCGATTGAATCGCCATACACAATAGCCGAAGCAGTAGGCCAGACAGTAACATCAGGAATCAGTTTCTGTTTGTAGCGGGCAATATTAAAATAGTTTCCGGTATTGATGCCAGCTGTTACAACAATTTTTCCGTCAGGTTGAATGGCTTGTCCATATCCGCTGGTTTCTGAGCTTCCTATATAACCTCCATTCACAATTCCATTGGTTCCAAAAGTGTTATCTAAAGTGCCGCTCTCGGTCAAACGAACAGTTGCATAATTGTAGGTTCCGATGTTTGACATTCCACCTGCAACAATCCTGTTGTCAGACAAAATATCAACTTTATATAAGCAATCATAACTTGAAGGTGCCAGATAAAATGTAATCACTCCATTTACACCAAAAGTGCTGTCAGGTGTACCATTCTCATTGTAACGCATAACATACTGGCGTGTAAGCCATGAAAGCTGATTTTCTTTACCGACAACCACAATTTTTCCATTGTTATCAATTTCAACATCATTGGCATGATCTTCAAATCCATAAAAATCCTTGATTACATAACCCACTGAATTAAAAGTACTGTCAAGCGAGCCATTGTCTTTAAGTCTGAATACCATTGCATTTCGACCATCCTCGGACGTTCCGTGTGATCCCGAAAAAAGAATTTTTCCATCCGGCTGAACAGCAACTCCACACCGGGGAAACATGTTGTAATCATACAGAGCCAGGCATCCCAGATCGATGGTAGCAATTCCGTCGACATCAAATGTCAGGTCTGGAGTACCGTCAGTGTTGAAACGGATGACCGAATACTTATAAACTCCCGTATTTGATTCAAGTGAGTATGCACCGACGACAAATTTTCCGGAAGACAACAATGCTGCATCAAACGCAAGATCCG
>Ga0209639_1002426_pt1 | contig 14676 bp, 14 predicted proteins | sample EPASupsiteHSE605_FD_187268 | JGI IMG/M metagenome (GOLD analysis project Ga0209639, IMG submission 187268) | Bioremediated contaminated groundwater from EPA Superfund site, New Mexico - Sample HSE6-05 (SPAdes) (version 2) | ecosystem: Environmental > Aquatic > Deep subsurface > Groundwater >...
TTACTCAGGACCGAAGTCCCTTTCGCGTTCGACTTGCATGTGTTAAGCACGCCGCCAGCGTTCGTTCTGAGCCAGGATCAAACTCTCCAGTTTAATATCCTAGCCAATCACAAATCGATTGGACTTTCTTACTCGTTTTCAAACCAATTACTACTTGGCCCGCTCTTCTTTACTGTTCAGTTTTCAAAGATCAATTGCTGCTGCTCGTTTGTTGCTCAGCGGCGAGCGGCTATTAAAACACAGATGCGTTTAAATGGCAATTAAAAAATGCATTCTGTACGCTCTTGCAAGGAAAATTCAACAACACACTGATCAGCGCCGCCATCAACGCCAGATGCCGCGTCAGGGTTCGAGACACAAAGGTCTGCGGATAAATGGTTGGTTACCCGCCATTATTTGAACATCAAACGAGGATGGCAGAGCGGGCAAGCAACCAACAGACGCCTGCCTGCCCTGCTTACTGTTTAACCAGCTCCACACGCCTATTTTTCTGTTTGCCGTCCTCGGCGTCGTTGGAGGCAATCGGGGCCAGGGAGGAAACCCCGTGCGCCTTGAGACGATCTGCGGCGATATGGTGCTTTCCGGTCAGTTCCCTAGCGACCGACTCGGCCCGCTCACGGGAGAGTTTCATATTGGCGTCAAAGGCGCCGACATTGTCGGTATGGCCAACCACATAGAGTTTCAATGCAGGGTTGTTCTGCAGCAACTTGGCGATCTCGGCGACGGCGGCTGCGGATTCGGGTTTGACGTCCGACTTGGCGGTGTCAAAGTAGATGCCGTAGATAGAAACATGGCCGGTGGCGTGAATGTCGTTGCTCATTACTTCGGCGGTGGCCACGACCTCCTGCTTCATAGCCTGCTTCTCAACGGTGGTCAGCCGGTATGTCTTGTCAAGACTGCGCACCTCGATCCAGGTCTCCTTGCCGTCTTTCTCCAGGAGAATGGTCGAGCACCGGTTAAAATCGTCGTCAAAAAGCACCTTGCCGCCAATTTTGACCAGCGCTTCCTGGATGTTGCGACGAATTTTCAGCTCGCCCGGCACGGCGGCATCCTTGTTGAGTTTGTATTCGATGTACAGCTTTTGCCCTTCAACCACCACCTTCTGTTTGTCCGCACCGATGAACTTGTAGTTGTCAAACTCGATCAGCTTGTACTCACTGATGTAAAAGTTTGGCATCCGCGACAGCAGGGGATGATCCTTGCTGCCTGGTTTATCCTTGTCAGCCGCCCATGAGGCGACCGCGCCGGACAATGCAAGCAGGACCGTCAATAAAACCGCCAATGTTTTTCTCATGCTTTCCTCCCAGGTTTTTGCATTCTCCATAGCCATGAATTGGCCGCATGTAACGGCACGGGTTGGCCTGCGAGCAAGCAGGGTGCCGGATGCCCCTCCGTTCAACTCGGTAAATGATACGAAAAGGCGGCGAGGGACACAAGCAATAACACCATGAAATACAAACTGAAAACGACTGAAAAACCTGAGCCTTTGTGCCTGGAACGGGCGCCGCACTGCGGGTGGTCGGTGATCTCGCGCCAGGGTTACGTCCGCATGTCCGTCGGACGCGATAAGCCAAGCACTCTTTCTTTGCGGTGACAAAGCAGCATCGCGGGCATGGCCCGCTCCTACACCGATGCGTCATGCTTATCGATAGGAGCAGGCCGTGACATGTTGCCGGATAGAACCGGACGCGGGAGCGTCCAGGATGCGTTCCCACGCTGGAGCATGGGAACGATCAGCTTTAATGTATTGCCGACAACAGTCGCAACGGCACAGGTCCGAACAATTGGAACTCACCCGACCCGGCGCTGGTTCCTATGCGCCGCAGATGAACCTGGAGTTGGGTGTTTGCAGCGTAGGGGCGCACGGCGTATTCTTTTGGGCGCATGCCATACGCCCCTACGCGAACGCGAAACATCTTCTCTTTTCATTGGGCAAACACCTCTTCGGCAAACGGGATTTCTCCTCGCTCTCCTCGTCGCCCCAAAAACAAGGCAGAGGAAAGGAAAAGCCGTTTCCGTTATGCACCGACGGTTGTCTCGAGCGGGAAAAGAGATGACGAACGGTTCTGGACTCACGCCTACGCGGCGGAATGAAGGAAACGGGACGGTGCGGCGTTCAATACTGTTGCAAGCAACCTCTCAAGGCCACAGAGGGCCGGCCCGCCGGGGTGTTGCTTGTTGGGATGAGGATTATTCGGGCACGGTGGGGGCCGTTGGCGCTGAGCCGGGCGGCGGGGTGCGGGACCGGATGAAGGGGCAAACTGTTTGAGCGCAGCGAGTTTTTGCCCCGCCGGTTTCGCACCTCGCCGAACGGGGTCGTCTCAGCGGCAGGGCTGCCTTTTCTTTTGGTTCTTTTCTTTGGGCAAGCAAAGAAAAGAATGCCCCTCCCGCAGGGAGACCGTGGTTGTTGATCAATCAGATGGTGCAGAAAATGTATTCGGTTTGAATTCGAGAAATCGGTGGGTAAGCAAAAAGACGCTTACCCTCCCTACCAGGCTGAGGTCCAATGCTTTGCTCAAGCATTGGTTTGATGTGCGTCAATGGATACGTGTTACATGAAGAGCCGTGTACGGACCAGTACGCACGGTTCTGTGGGCAGACGGGAGCCTTCTGGCTCCCTCTGACCCGATCGTGAAATATTTTTTATTTCTGAACCACAAACTTAAAACCGTTACCTTTAAGTTTAGAGACTAATTCAGAAATTTCTTCAAAAGAGTTATTTTTATTAAACTGTATACTAATATCCGCATTTTCAAATCCCGGTATATTTACGTACTCCTCAAAATAAATGTAGGCTTTGCCGCCTTGATCAACAGACCATTCGCCTACTTTTAGAATTGGTTCGCATATATATGATTTTTTCGACATAAACAACTCCTTAAAATTTTCTATTTTTTGATGTTTGAACAATAGAGCATTTTCCTGATTCTGACTTATCGATTCCGACTCCATCATTCAACCCTGGAAACGATCTTATTATCGACAAGTCATTCCTATTAATTTCAACATGCATTTCTGTTAATTTTCTTGAATCGCTAACAAATATAACCTTGTCAGCTGCAAAAACACCAGTTAATTTTTCAGTAAAACCAGTTTCTACTATCAAATAACCCACCTGTTGATTTGATTCATCTAATGTGATCTCCATATGTGTCACTTTTTCTTTAGATGATATTGTACAACTTAAATATACAGGATTAGCATTTGCACTGTCTGAATATATAGCTGCAAAATATATCACCGTAAAAGCTATCATTAATTTTTCATATTTCATGTTTATCTCTCTCGGTGATTGACTAATTCATTTCCCTAACAGTCATAACAGGACAAAAATGGTGTCGAACATCTTCTCCCGGATCATCCCATCAAGAACACTTAGAATACCCGCAATCCCTACACACCTCGCACCCTTCCTCAAACACCAACTTCCCCTGGCACTCCGGACACACCGAGGCAAACCCATGCTGGGTGGCGGCCATGAACGACTTCAACAGCTTGCCCAACTGGGCGGGAAGATCGAGCATGTGACCGGACGAGCGATCCAACTGCTTGATGATCTCGTCCATGGGAATCTGATAGCGCAGGGCCAGCGACACCAGGCGGCAGGTGGTGGTCCACATGGTTGATTTGTCTTTCAAATCCACCCGGTTGTCGAAGGGGAATTTGGCAAAGACCTCCATCGGTTTTTCGCCCTCGTCAAAGCAGACGATGAGATAAATGGTCTCGCCGTTGATGTCTTTAAGGCGGTAGCGCTTGGCACTGAGCACATCGGGCAGGGTTGATTTCTGGAACAACCCATCGCTGGAAACGGTGGCGCTTTTATCCGGGCTTGCGGCCATGGTGTTGAGCACCTGATGGTCGCGGGAGCCGTCGCGGTACACGGTCAAGCCCTTGCAGCCCAGCTCGAAGCCGAGCATGTAGGAGGTGCGGACGTCGTCGTGGGTGGCCGATGAGGGCAGATTGATGGTTTTGCTGATTGAGGAGTCAACCCCGTTTTTCTGGAGGATGCCCTGCATGCGGATGTGGCTCTCCGGGCTAATGTCCTGGGCGGTGCGGAAGATTTCCTGCCAGCGTTTGGGGATCTCGGCGTGCCCGATGACTGTGCCGGTGGCGGCCACTTTTTCCATTATCCCGGCGGAATAGAAGCCCTCGGCGCGGGCGACGCGCTCAAAGAGTTTGTTGGCCATGAGCAGCCGGTCGCCGTCCATGACGTTTTTGATCATGACGATGGAGAAATAGGGCTCGCAGCCCGAGGCGCAGTCGGCGATCATCGACACCGTGCCGGTGGGCTGGATCGAGGTCAGGGCCGCATTGCGCCGCGCCGGGTACTTGTTGATTCGCTCATCAAAGGCGGGAAATGGGCCTTTCATCTCGGCCAGGGCCACCGAAGCGACCTCGGCCTCTTTGCGGACAAAGGCCATGACCTCGGCAGCAGCCTGCCGCCCTTCCTCGCTGCCGTAGGGCAATTCCAGTTGGATGAGCATGTCGTGCATCCCCATGATTCCCAGGCCGACCTTGCGGGTTTTCTGGGTCATTTCGGCAATTTCGGGGATGGGAAAACGGTTGCAGTCGATGACGTTGTCAAGGAAGCGCACTGCCAGCCGGGCGGTGGCGCCGAGCCGTTCCCAATCAACCTTGCCCTCCTTGACGTACTGGCCGAGGTTGATCGAGCCGAGGTTGCAGGATTCGTAGGGCAGGAGCCACTGCTCGCCGCAGGGGTTGGTGGCCTCGAACTTGCCCAGTTGCGGGGTGGCGTTGTCGCGATTGGCGGCGTCGATGAAGAGCACGCCGGGCTCGCCGTTGTGCCAGGCCAGATCGATGATTTTATCGAACACTTCCCGGGCCCGCAGCGATTCGATGACGTTGCCGTTGGAGGGATCGATCAGATCGTATTCAAGGTCGTCGCGCACCGCCTCCATGAACAGGTCGGTGATTGCGACGCTGAAATTAAAATTGGTGTAGCGGGTCTGGTCCTGCTTGGCGACGATAAATTGCATGATGTCGGGGTGATCGACCCGGAGCACGCCCATGTTGGCGCCGCGGCGCTTGCCGCCCTGCTTGATGGTTTCGGTGGCGGCGTCGAACACGGCGGCAAAGCTTAGGGGGCCGGATGCCACGCCCTGGGTGGACTGGACCGCCGAGTTTTTCGGGCGCAGACGGGAAAAGGAATAGCCAGTGCCGCCGCCGGTTTTGTGGACCAGAGCGCCGTTGCGGATGGAGGTGAAGATGCCGTCCATCGAGTCTTCGACCGGTAGCACAAAGCAGGCCGACAACTGGCCGAGATCGGTGCCGGCGTTCATCAGGCAGGGCGAGTTGGGCAGGAAATCGAGGTAATAGATCATGTTGAAGAAGCGGTCGCCGAGATCTTTGTAGTCGGGAAGATCGCGATCCACCAGCGCCACGGCGTTGGCCACCCGACGGCACAGGGTCTCCCAATTTTCGAGCGGCTTGCCCTGCTCGTCTTTCAGGTAGTACCTCCGTTCAAGAACGGTTTCTGCGGTGTCGGTCAGCTGTTGCCGGGGTATGCTTCTGGTCATAATGTCCTCGTTGCTTGAATTCATCTCGTCTGCTTCTCGTGGCGACGGGCGCGGCCCAAACCGAGCCTTCCGCCCCCTGCCCTGCCCGCAAAACCTTGCAGGAACAGCCTTTCGGGGAGAATGGAAACAGGTGGCGTTTCCGGCGGCGGCTCCTCATCGCCGATGGCAACTTATCACAACATATAGAGAGCATCAAGGATAAATAATGCAACATGTAGTGTTTTGCAAAATATCCTGTTTTCAACGAGTTCAGCCGAAAAGCGCTGCAAACGCCCTGGCCGGCGCCCGAAATAGCGGCTCGAAGCGCCAGGCTCATCCGCCCCAAAAAGACCGGAACAGCCCACGAAAATAACCGTTGGCAGCAACGCAACCGCCCGTATCCGCCGCCTTGACTCGACATCGACGACAGCCCCGGCAATCGTTGTCATTCTTGTGGCTTGCGCATTCGTCCGGCTGTCATTATAGTGTGGATCAATTTCGTCGTCGTGCGAACATACATTCGCCAGTTCAGCAAGTTAACAAAACAACCCGGTCTGTTCCGCCGCCATTGGCCGCCCGCTTGCAAGCGGGAACGACACTCCATCCCCCACTCACGTAAGGACACGCTCCCCCCATGCTGAAAAAAACCCTCCTTTGCGCCGCGCTGCTGCTGCCGCTGACCGTTCAGGCCCAGGAACCGAAGAAAAACACCGACGCCGGCGACCTCAACTGGTCGGTACAGGCCTCCTGGCCGATCCCGGCCAAGCCGGTGGACATTGCCCAGTCCCTGGACAACAAGAAGGTTTTCATCCTCGGGGCCGATTCCAAGGTCTATATCTTTACTCCGGACGGCAAACAGCTGGGCGCATTGCCGGTTGATTCGGGCGTCAACGCAATCGACATCGCCGCCCGCGGGGAAATGCTCTACCTGGTGAACGACAAGACCAAAACCTACACCGCCATTGACGTCAGCTTTAACCAGAAGATCGACGTCATCGGCGCGCCGGTGCGCGGCGCCGAGAACGCGCCGGTCACCCTGGTGCTGTTCTCCGATTTCGAGTGCCCCTGGTGCGGCAAGCTGGAGCCGACCCTGGCCGAGTTGCTGACCAAGAACCCGGACAAGCTGCGCATCGTCTTCAAACATCTGCCCCTGCCCATGCACCAGCAGGCCGAACCAGCCGCACTGGCCGCGATTGCCGCGCAAAAACAGGGCAAATTCTGGGAGATGCACGACGCCCTGTTTCAGACCACCAACTGGACGCCGACCGTAATCGACGAGACGGCCCAACGGGTCGGGCTCAACATGGCCCAGTACAAAGCCGATGTGGCGAGCCAGGAGGTGCAGATGCAACTGGCCAAGGACAAAGCCGACGCCCAGGCGGCCGACGTTGTGGCCACGCCGTCGATGTTCGTCAACGGCCGGCCGGCGCGGGATCGCTCCCTGCCGACCCTGCAGAAGATGGTCGACGAAGCCCTGGCCGCGGGCGGGGCCAAGTGAGTTGAAGCCCTCCGTCGCCCTCAACGTCGAGACTTCGCGGGAGCTTGATTTTGCCGACAACAGCGTCGCCCAGCAGCTGTTTGGCGAGTTGAACCGCAACCTGCTCACCATCGAGCAGGCCACCGGGGTGCAGATCAACGCCCGCGGCAACGGCCTGCGCATCAACGGCCGGATGCACGCGGTCGAACTGGCCGCCTCCACCCTGCAGCAGATGTACGGGCTGCTGCTCAAAGGCTACCCGGTGTTCAGTCAGGACATCGCCTTTGGGGTCAAGATTTTGGAATCTTCGCCCCAGGCGCGGCTGGAGGAGATCTTCCTCGACAAGGTCTGCATTACCTCGCGTAAACGGGTGATCTCGCCCAAATCGGTCAACCAGAAGCTGTACATCGAGGCGATCCGCGAAAACGACATCGTCTTCGGGGTGGGTCCGGCCGGCACCGGCAAAACCTATCTGGCGGTGGCCATGGCGGTTTCGGCCCTGGCCAAGGAACAGGTCGCCAAAATCATCCTCACCCGGCCGGCAGTAGAGGCCGGGGAAAAGCTGGGGTTTCTGCCCGGCGACATGGCCCAGAAGGTCGACCCCTATCTGCGGCCGCTGACCGACGCCATCAACGAGATGCTGGGCCAGGAAAAGACCCAGGACCTGACCGAGCGCGGCGTGATCGAGGTGGCGCCGCTGGCCTTCATGCGCGGCCGGACGCTGAACAACGCCTTCATTATTTTAGACGAGGCCCAGAACACCACCCGCGAACAGATGAAGATGTTCCTCACCCGCATCGGTTTTGACTCCCAAGCGGTGATCACCGGCGACGTCACCCAGATCGACCTGCCGGGATCGCAGCGTTCCGGGCTGATTCAGGCCGAAAAAATCCTCACCGGGATCAAGGGCATTGCCTTCCGTCATTTTTCCAAGTCCGACGTGGTTCGCCATCCCCTGGTGCAGGAAATCATCCAGGCCTATGAGCAGCAGGACGAGGCCCGGCGCGGTCGCAACGAAGACGACGAGGCCTGATTATGCCGGTGCAATTCAGTTTCAGCCACGACATCGCCCATCACCGGCTCAATCGCCGCCTGCTGCAGCAACGCAGCGCCGATCTGCTCCACCTGCTCAAACTGGAGGCGGCCGAGGTGAGCGTCGTCTTCATGGGCGACGTGGAGATGGCGGCTTACAACGAACAGTACCGCAAGAAAAAAGGCGCGACCAACGTGCTCTCCTTTCCAGCCGGCGAGGGCGACGACGGCTTTCCCCCGCAGGCGACGGAACTGGGCGACATCCTCGTTTCGGTGGACACTGCCCGCCGCGAAGCCGCCCGCGAAGGGCACAGCCTGCATCATCGCCTGATCGAGCTGATCATCCACGGGATGCTCCACCTCATCGGCTACGACCACGAACGCTCGGAAGACGAAGCCGTGCGCATGTGGGATTATGAAAAAGAACTGTTTCAGCAGATCCAGACAACAAGGAGTGTTGCCATGCCCTTTCTCGCCATCAATGTTGACCATGTAGCCACCATCCGCCAAGCGCGCGGCGGCGTTGAACCAGACCCGGTGCTGGCCGCCTCGCTGTGCGAACTGGCCGGAGCCGACGGCATTGTCGTGCACCTGCGCGAAGACCGGCGCCACATCCAGGACCGGGACGTGCGCCTGCTGCGTCAGACGGTCAAGACCAAGCTCAACCTGGAAATGGCCAATGTCGCAGAAATTGTCGACATTGCGCTTGAAATTGTGCCGGACATGATCACCCTGGTGCCGGAAAAACGCAAGGAACTGACCACCGAGGGTGGGCTGGACGTGCTGGCCAACGCCAAAAAGCTGACCAAAACGATTGAAAAGATGCGCAAGGCGGGAATTCCGGTGTCGCTTTTTGTCGACGCGGACGTAGCCCAAGTGCAGGCGGCGCTGGATGTCGGAGCGACCTTTGTCGAACTGCACACCGGCCCCTATTGCGAGGCCCGGACCATGGAAGATCAGGAGCAGCAGTTTCGCCTGATCGAGCAGACGGCGGAACTGGCGTATGAAACGGGCTTGCGGGTCAATGCCGGCCACGGCCTTGATTACCGCAACGCCCACCCCATCGCCGGCCTGCCTTTTATCGAAGAACTGAGCATTGGCCACGCGGTTGTCAGCCGGGCGGTGCTGGTCGGCATTGAGAATGCGGTGCGGGAGATGCTGGCCATCGTCAGATCGGTCTGAGCCCGGCCGAACGGTTCGGTTTACATCTCCCGGCCCAAACCGAGGATGTGCTCGTTGGCGCCGAGGACGATCAGAATGTCGCCGGCCATGATTACTGTTTCCGAGCGGGGATTAAACAGCATGACGCCGTCTTGGCGTTTGATCGCCACCACGATGACGTCGTATTTTTTCCGGATTTCGGACTCGATCAGGTTTTTGCCGTTGAGATGCGACGCTGCGCTGACCTTCAGCTCTTCCATCATCAGGTCGAGTTCGCCGGCCCGCATGGTCAGATCAATAAAGTCAGAAACGGTCGGCCGGACAATGAGATGGGCCATGCGCCTGGCCCCGATTGAATAGGGCGAGATCACCTTGGAGGCCCCGGCCCTTTTGAGCTTGGTCTGCACGCCGGGACCGCCGCTGGAACGGGCCATGATGTAGAGGCTGGGGTTGAGGCCCCTGGCGGTGAGGGTGATGTAGAGGTTGTCGGCGTCGGAGGCGACCACCGAAACCAACCCCTTGGCGCGGTCGATGCCGGCGCTCTGCAGCACGTCGTCGTCTGCGGCGTCGCCCTCCAAGCGCATGTACTGCAATTCGTCCAGGGATTTGCTTTCCTCCTCGTCCTTTTCGATAACGAGAAAGGGCCGATGGTGCTCCTGGAGGATCTTGCAGATTTCTTTGCCGATCCGGCCAAATCCGCAGACAATGTAATGGTCGCGCAACCTGCTGATCTGTTTATTCATTTTTCTCCTTTTGTACAAACCGCGCAGCTCGCCCTCGATCATGGTCTCGGTGATCTTGCTGAAGGTGTACATGACAAAGCTGACGCTGCTGATCACCAGAAACACGGTGAACACCCGACCCGAGGGGTGAATGGGCACGATGTCGCCGTACCCCACGGTGAACACGGTAATGACGGTCAGGTACATGCCCATCCAGAACCCGGTGTTCTCGAGGATCATGTACCCAAAGGCGCCGCCAAAGAGCAGCGCCAAAAATATAACGGCAATGATGATGATTTTCCGCATCGCATCCTGTCGGAATCATGAAAGAGGCCCCAATCGGCATCGCGGCAACATAGCACATAGCCGTCGCAAAACGCCACTGTTAACCTGCCGTAACTTCAAAAGCTTCTCCCACTTCTCCGTTTGACAAAGCGCACGGGGAAGTGTATAAAATCCCAACCTGCCCGGATGGCGGAACTGGTAGACGCAAGGGACTTAAAATCCCTCGGCCTCTGGCTGTACGAGTTCGATTCTCGTTCCGGGTACCAACAATAATACAGCCGCTTAGCTTAATTGCCGAGTGGCTGTTTTTGTTTCCAGGATTCGAAAAGTAGGCAAATAGTAGGCAAATAGTAGGCAGCAGGAAAGCAGTAGGCGGGTGGTAAACAGAGGGTGAAAAAATATTGTTCGCCCTTTTGAAGTCACCGCTTTGCTTCCATAGGTAGGTGCGCTGCTGATTTTTTTCACCAGGCACAAAAAAACCCGGCCACCAATTTCTCAGTGACCGGGCAGGACCCCATGCACCGGGCCGGAATTTTGGTGCATGGGTATCTCAAAAATATTCCTATTCTGTAACGCTCTCTTTGTATGCACGCATAATTGACCTTACCTCTATAGAGATATTTATCATCAGTTCAAGTTCTTCCTGGCCGATATTATGTTCCTTCACATACCGAGTGAAGTTTCCTAAATACCAATCAATAGGAGCATCAACATGAACAGTAAGATCGTCTCCAAGGTCACCGCCTCTTTCCCCGCCAGATGCGCTAGCCTCGGCAATGTAACGATTCAAGAAATCACCGAGTTCGTGCATATCACCGGGCTCGATGGTAGGCCCCAGACTATTGAGGGCATAAAGGCATATAGCATCAATTCCAAAGAGCCCGTTAACCGGGACGATTCCGGCTATACGCTTGCACGTACTGGTGAGCGGTTGGAGTTGCTTTGAACATTTTATAGCGTTATTTTCCATGATAACCTATTACCATAATGAAAATGCCCCTTCGGTGGTTTTTATCCGGGGGCCGAAGTGAATTAACGAAAAAATCCACGCGTCCCTTGTGGATATCCAGGGGCACCCTTCCGTTGTGTCAAAATATTGACGCGTCAATTGCAGTTTTGAATAATCATTATCGTTGCACTGTAACGCCTTGGCAAGCTCGTTGATTGCCGTTTCCCACAAGGCAGTGCCGCCACATTTATGCAACGGGGCTTCTCTAGTTTGGGCACAAGGTTGGATGCCCGGGACGCTCGCCACAAGAACGCCCTTTTGTACTCACAATGGAAAAGACCGCTGTGCTCTCGCACTTTCGGCGGGCGGCACCACCGGAATATTATTTTTTACACAATCGCGTCTGAGCGTTCCAAGAGCACGGCGATTTCCGCATCCTCGCGCTTTTTCAGCTCTTCCCTGAGTCTTTCAAGCTCATCCTCGCGTTTCTTGGAAGCGTCGATAAACATCTGCGCCAAGTCGTGAATTGAACGCGCCATGTTTTGAAGGGTTTCTGCGTAGTTGATTGGGTCCATCGTATTGTCCTCGAAAAAATTCAGGTAGGGCTGCCACGCTCCCACGTGACAGCCACGGTTTGTTTGCTCTGTTTTTACGAGCGAGTCGCAAGAGCCACAAACGGCGAGACCGTGTTGCTTCCCTTGTACGGGGTGATTGCCGACTTCAGCTTCGGCTGGCCGTCAAAATAGGTGACAAACCGGAATGCGGTCTGGTTGTAGTCAAACTTCAGGTGGATAGAGGATGCGTATTCAACCCCTCCCTTGTTGGCGGCCCAATAGCTCGACCAATCGCCAAGAACGATGTCACCCACGGTGCCCAGCGTGGCGCACTGCTCGACAAAGCAAATCGGTGTGCCAAGCAAGGTGCCGGCCACTCCGTCCGCCTGGTTGGCGGAAGGGACGTATGCGGGCATAACGCTGCCGCCGGTGCCGACCGGCAGACTTAGGGTGTAGAGCTGTGCTTCAATATCCTGGTTGCCGATGAAGATCAGCGAATTACGGTTGCGCACCCGAATGCGGGCCTTCATGTTGACCAAGTTCTGAAAAACAATAGATCCTGCGATCTGGTTGGGTATTCCGATGAAAACGGCCAGTGGCTCTGCCGCGAAAGCGGCCGCCGTTATGCTGTGTGAAAACAGCCGCCATTCCGGCGAAAACGGCCAGGGTGTGAGAGGTAGTCACGGGGAGGTATTTTATCCTTTCACCGTTTCTGCTTTTTGGTCAAGCACTGATCGCTTTCGTCGCATGGATTCTCCTTTGAGTTCAAGTTTATGGGCGTTGTGCACCAGCCGATCGAGGATGGCGTCGGCCAGGGTTGGGTCCTGCATGGCAGCATGCCATGCTTTTACCGGCAGTTGACTGGTGACGATGGTGGACTTGCGGTCATAGCGTTCTTCGACAATCTCCAGGAGTTCGCGTTGCTCTTCCCTGGTGAGGGGCGAGATGAGGAGATCATCCAAGATCAACACTTCGCACTTGCTGATCGGTGCGAAGAGTTTGGCGTAGCGGCCATCGAGTCTGGAAACCGCAATTTCTTGCAGCAGTCGGGGTACTCTTTGATACAGGGTTGAGTGTCCATCGCGACAGGCCTTTTGCGCCAGGGCGCAGGCGAGGTAGCTTTTGCCGGCCCCGGTTGGTCCGGTCACCAGGATATTGTGATGGTTTTTGACCCAGTGGTTAAGGGCAAGCGACATCACGGTGGCGCGGTCCAGGCCCCGCCCCTGCTTGAAGTCGAGATCTTCAAGGCAGGCGGCGAGACGGAGCTTGGCGTTTTTGAGACGGTTGCGCATCCTGCGGTTTTCCAGATCGGTCATCTGGTGGTCTACGAGCAGGCCGAAGCGCTCCTCGAAGGAGAGTTGCGTCATATCGGGGGATTGCATCTGGTCGGCAAAGGCCCTGGCCATGGCGGCGAGCTTCATGGCGTTGAGCTTGTCAATGGTGGGTTGGGTGAGCATGTGGATTCCTCTCGTTGGTGTAATACTCCGCGCCTCTGATATTGTCGTGGGCCACGGGAATGCAGTCCATCTGGCTGGGGAGCGGTCGTTGATCCAGCTTGTGTTCAAGGATCGATTTGATGCTTCTGTAGGAGAGACCTTGAATGGCGAGGGCACGTTGACAGGCCGCCTCCAGTCGTTGTTGGGTGTAGCGTTTGGCCAGGGAGATGATGCCCATGCAGGAGCGGAACCCCTGTTCGGGATAGGCCCTGCGTGCAAGGATGTTCTCCACCACCTGGGCCGTGGCCGGTCCGTTCTGGGCCGCCCATGCGATCATGCGTTGCGGGGTCCAGGCGGCAAATTCACGATGAGCCCTGGGCATGTGCGCCGCTTCAGTGGTGTGTTTTCCCCGGACAAATGATCGGGGATGCGAGGCGACCCGGTTGTTTTTATAAAAGCATTCCACCGTTGTTTCGGTGTAGCGGAGATCCACCTGCTCTTTCACCAGGCGATGGGGCACGCTGTAGAAATGCCCCTCCAGTTCCACATGGTAATCGATATGCACCCTGGCTGGCCTTTTTCCATTGGGCATACTGGTAGGGTGTCGCCGGCAGGGGCAGCATGGCGGGAAGGTCCATCTCCTCAAACCGGCTTTGCCGACAGCCCGGGAGTTTGCGGAACGACCGGTTATTGAGCAGGTGGAGACGTTCGCGCACCGCTCCATTGGCCTCGGCGAGGCTGAAGAAGGTCCGGTGGCGGAGGCCGGCCAGGATGAATCGCTGGGCGATCAGCACGCCCCCTTCGACCTTGGCCTTATCCTTGGGATGACGGACACGGGCCGGAACGACCGCAGTGCCGTAATGATCGGCCAGTTCGGCATAGGTGGGGTTGACCTCGGGTTCATAGCGGCAGGTCTTGTTTACTGCAGAAAGCAGGTTGTCGGGAACGAGGCAATGGGGCACGGCGCCGAGAAAGGCAAAGGAGCGGGCATGGGACCCGGTCCAATCGGCAAGAGACTGCGTCCAGGTGAGCTCGGCATAGGTCTGGTTGCTGTTGCCCATGACCCCGATAAACATCTGGGCCTCTCGTACTTCACCGGTTGACGCGTCCACGATCAGCACGGTTTGGCCACTGTAGTCGACGAAGAACTTCTCGCCGGCACGGTGCTCCTGGCGCATGGACCGATCGAGCTTCTTTCGCCACTGCCGGTAGAGTTCGCAGTATTGGCTGTACTGGTAACCGGAAGGGTTGCCTTCTTTGTACTCCTGCCAGAGCAGCATGAGAGTCAGGTGCTTGTGTTTGGCAAGTTCATCGTGCAGGGCTCGCCAGTCGGGCGGCGACAGCTTGCGATGCGTGGAAGGAACGACGGGGGATAGAGACGACGCTCAAGGGCTTCGTCATCAAGATCGGAAGGCAAGGGCCAGGAAAACCCGGCAGCGGTTGCCCGAATGATGGTGGCGTCCACGGTGCTTTTGCAGACGCCGCAGGTTCTGGCTGTATCGCGTCTGCTCTGGCTACACAACCAGACAAGACGAAGAATTTCT
>Ga0209639_1002428_pt1 | contig 14664 bp, 14 predicted proteins | sample EPASupsiteHSE605_FD_187268 | JGI IMG/M metagenome (GOLD analysis project Ga0209639, IMG submission 187268) | Bioremediated contaminated groundwater from EPA Superfund site, New Mexico - Sample HSE6-05 (SPAdes) (version 2) | ecosystem: Environmental > Aquatic > Deep subsurface > Groundwater >...
ATGAAGAGACTAAAGATCAGCTACATCATCAACTAGTTGAAGAAGGTCTAGTCACCCCAGGTACCATTGAGTATGAGGATCCATTCGAAAGTGGTGGCAACTACTTCCCATATCTCATAGAGTCACTCTCAAGCATCTCATTCGTCAACCTCAAACACTTCAACATCAAAGGAGAAGCAATTGGAAAGGGTCTAAGAACACTACCCAAAGCCAAACGTCACATACTCGCTGACATTCTCGCAGACAACGACCTAAGTGAAGATGTAGTAGCTCGACTCAATAAGTCTCTATCTCGACTAGCTCGTAACAAAAAGCAAGAGGGAAATTTTTTGACTTATGTGCTGACCATACCAACCATCAATCTCGAACGTCAAATGATCTTTAGACAGATGGACCATAGAACGACTAGCATCATCGAAGGAGACCATTTTCTCATCTATGCTTGTAAGATGGATAATTTTCTGTACATTGGTACCTTTTGGCCAACTTTAAATGGGATTGTTTCTGAATAACATCATTCTCGTTATTTTCCCTTTTTGGGTAATTGATTTGACTTGGTTTGTTTAGTATTAATCATGCGCCCAACTTTTAGTGATACAAGTATAACTTCGATGCTTGATATTTGCTTGAATAAAGAAGATCAACAATTTCAAAGAGAAATAGAGAATATTATTCAAACTAGTTTTGGTTTGGATTATTGCGTTGAGGAATCACGTCAAACGCTTCTTCATATTTTGGCAACAAAACCAGAATTCTCTAGATGGTCATCTATTTTGAAATGTTTCATTAATGTTGATGTAGCTGACGCAAAACTTCAGACACCACTTCATGTCTCTATTATTAGCCGAAATGTAAAAGCATGCAAAGCTTTGATTGAAAACTCCGCTTCTCCTACAGTTGAAGATGAACATGGTATTAATCCTATTCAACTTGCTTGCCAGAATAACTACCCAGAAATAATGGAGATTCTCTTTGGATCATTTTTAACAAAGCGGTATTGCTGCATTAATATTCACAGTATTTGTAGGCTTTGTATTGAGTCGAATTCTGTTGATTCTTTACAGGTAATTGTTTCTCAAGTACCAATTGATTGTCTCTCATCCCATGATGAGGAAGGGAAAGCACTTATTCACTATGCTTCATTTAGTTCGAATTTCTTATTTTTGCAAGTTTTGCTTGAAAGGGGAGTTGATATAAATCAAAAAACTAAAAAGGCGTCACAAAAGCTTGAAAAGACCGAAAAAACTTCAGAGTTTTGTGAAAAGGCCGCAATAGACCTAACAGAGAGCATTCCATCCATCGAGTTTTTATTATCAAAAGGAGCAAAGTATTCTACAAAAGACCCACGACCAATTGTTCAAGATGTTATCAGGAAAGTAACCAAATGGGCATTTGAAGGGAGGAGTATTGGTCCGTCTCCTTTGCACAATGCTGTGAAAGATAATACACTTCATATTATTAAAACCCATGAGGGAAAAGTTGATATTCGTGATTTATATAATAAGACTCCATTAATGGAGGCCATAGAAAAGAAAAATTTGGCTGCTGTTAACGCTTTGCTTGAAAAGGGGGCTGATCCTGCATTTTTTACGGAATATTCAACTGCGTTTCATATTGCAGCTTTAAATGGGTTTACTGAAGCCCTAATTGAGTTTATGAAGGATATGAAACTCGATATTATGAAAGAAGACTCAAAAGGAAGATCAATTTTTGTTTGTGCAGTAGCCTCTGGTAATATTGATACATTAAAAATAGTATGTAATGGAAGAACACTCTCTCATAAGGATTATGGTGTTATAATTGATATGCTTCTTTCAATGAAAAATGAAGAATTATCATCCACAATGTGTGAAGTTTTGATCAAGAGTGGTCTTCCAACAACGGAACTGACAAAAAGTGGAAGAAGCCTTTTGCTTGAATCGATCGTTTTATGCAAAGCTTCACTGGCTCTGGTTCTATTATCACATACTTCACTATCTCAAAATGATGCAGACAATTATTTAGTTGAAGCGATTCTTCATGAGTGTAATATTGTTGAAAAACTATTAGAAATGAAAGCCAATCCCTCAATGTATAAGGGCTCTCCTCTACATCTTTATACAACTACACATAAATCTAACAACGCATTACTAGCTTTAATCAATTATAAAAAAGAAATGATGTCAGAATCTGATAATAGAGATAATACATATTTACACATTGCTACTAAAGTTGGTAATCCCCGTGCTATTGAAGACTCATTCAAATATCTTCATATTGAAGCAAATACTCAAAATGCTGATAAAAACACGGCCATACACTTGCTTATGCAAAATGAGTCATCTCATTTTAAAGAAAATTACCAAATGCTCATACAAAATAATGCAAATATATTTTTAGTTAATTCAAAGGGTCAGAATATTCTTCATGTTGCTGCTGAAAATGGTAATTCTCTAGCATTAGAAGCTTTGCTATCACCTAAGTCTGATTCAGAATTGCCTCTTCTTTCTGAAAATGATCTCAAAGAACTTATTGACCAAAAGGATAATAATCAGCTCACCCCACTAGAAACTTCTCTAGTTTCTTCCAAAAATGATATTTATCTGGCTCAAAAGAAACAAGAATGTGCTTTGATTTTGACTAAAAAGATGCCTCATCCCATTTTCGATTGTCAATATACCATAGATGGAATAAAAAAGTTTATCCAAAGAGGACTATCCCCGAATTTGTTCGACAAAAATGGTACCCCATTGATTACTTCCATCATTCTCCAATACAAAATTAATGGAGCAGAAATTACCAGGAAAATGGTAAAGCTTTTATTAGAAAATGGTGTTAATCCCTCAATGACAGATTTAAAAGAAGAAACTCCATTCCATCATTCTATAAGATTGAATGATATTGAACTTTGCAGAGATTTAATGGATGCTGGTTCATCATTCTTAATCGGAAGACCATTGAATGTAATATGTGAGGAATTGAATTTAAATGAAATTGCATTAATGATTAAAAACCCATTGAGAAAAGCATGTGCGGCACTGGAATTATTGGATACCCAAACTAATTCTGTCAGAGAAGTCAGGGCAGCATTGGAACTATTGACTCCCCAGTTTAGGGAATTGCCAACAATATCCACATATATATGTGATATGTTACAAATAATGAGACTAATGGATATGTTTGCAATAAGACTGAAAACTTTGGTCTGGTCTTTAAAACCGTCCACACAATTTGGTGGATTGTTCTTATATTTTGTTGATGCATTCATGACTCTTGTGAACTTGTCTTCATCATATTGTATTGCAAAAGCTGATATAGATAGAAATCCAACTCTAACAGCATTATTATCATCCAAGTGTGAATTGAGTAGAAATTCTTTAGGAGACCTAATTATTGTTCCAGTTCAAATAATGACACGGCTCCCTGACTTAGTTGAAGCTGTTGTTAAGCCAACCCCAGCCGATCACATTGATATGGAAAATTTGAAACGAGCTCATCTAAAATTCGCTTCAATTGCTTTAGATACCAATGAGCGTCAATTGATTTTTGAATCCCAAAAAAAATTACAAGCTTTGAATATGTTTGTTAATCTTAATGGACAACAGATTAATTATTTCCCTAATGATGTTCTATTAGCTTATGATCACTTTACAAAGATCAACTATGTCGAACCGCCATCAGGAACAGATTTGACGGAATCACTTGAATGGGGTCTAAGACCAATTGAAACAACAAGTGGAGATTTGAAACTTATTCATTTCAAAACAGTTGGACAGAGCTTAAAGTCGTTTATCGATTCGGAACACCTAGTTGTATTTTTATTCAGGAAATTTGTATTATTTGGGTTGTTCAAAGGGGAAACAAACTTCAAATTGAAATTTTCTTGTCGGACATCTGAAGTTTTGTGGGACTTTAGCAACAAACATGGATCAGATGCATTCATTGTTTGGACTCCTATTGGACAGTTTCATCTCAAGATTTTTCTAAAAAATGGACAAACAGGAGGAGATTTTCTAAAGAAACAATGGAAAACAGCTGCGGTAAAATTATATCAAGTTGATGACCAAGGAGATCAATCTATTGATGGTATGGAGATATGCTATGTTTCATGGGTTGGAGCTAAAACCAAATGTGTTCATTCTAAGAAATTTTATATAAGATGCCAAACAAAGAAAGATGGCAGAGAAAAGATACTAAACAAGCTTAAAGAACTCAAAGTTGAAATCGAAACATACATATCACCCGAGGGAAACAAAGAAAATCTGATATTATTTGATTTCCAAACCCATAAACCCGCTCAAGAACAAATGTCTGATATTCTTTCTGATATTGAGGTGAAGTAAACGGTCTTTCTTTAATCAAATTCGATACAGTTAATTTTTTCATGTTAAAATCTGATCCCGAATGGTGCAAGCAGTATATCATTCACCAAGTAATGGATTATGATGAGGGGAGTATAATGATATGTTTTGATATTAAATTGAATGATTATGTATTAATTAGGTGTATTTCTAAATCAAATAGATCAATTCCATTTGAAGTACATATTGCAAAAATGTATAAACATCGGAATATAGTTCCAATTATTAATATATTTGAAACATCACAGTATTTTTCATTGGTGATGCCCTATCCAATTGGACATTTGCATGACTATTTAATGAAAAATATAGTATTTATTGAAAAAGAAGCACAAATTATTGCAAAACAATCCATAAACGCATTGATATATTTGCATTCCAATGATATATGCCATGGAAATTTGTCACTGGAGAATATTCTACTATATGAAAGCGCTGATTCTTTTCCGAATTCTGCTCTTTTTAATTTTAGTAGGGCTTTTTCTTCGACAATTCCGAAAAAAGAAGCAATTTCTCAATTTAGAGATATTTATACAGCTCCTGAAGTTCTTCAAGAAGAGAAATTTAATGAAAAAATAGATGTTTATTCTTTGGGTGTTGTTTTATACATGCTTTTAACAGGAAGAAACCCATTTGATGAACAAGATCGAATATCTCAGGTAATAAATGCAATTAATGGAAATGTTGATTTCAAAGGGATTGAATGGAAATGTGTCTCAACAGATGCAGCCCTTTTTGTTCAAGCGATGATGTGTGTTGACCCTGAGCTCCGACCATCTGCATCTCAATGTCTGGCTTTTGATTGGGTGACACCTGAAGAAAACAAAGATTTCATACATCAAAAATCAAGATCCCCTGCCATATTTGATTTGGATTATGATTTCGGATTTGAGTATGAAACTGTTGATGGAGCATATTACTAATTGTTTTAAATACTTATTTTTAATTATATAAAATCCTCATTTTTTGTGCATCCTTTTTATCTCGCAAGTTTCCTGCAAAACCATTAGCGAGTCCTTTAACAGCACGATTATTATTAATAAACATTGGAGAATTTGCTAACATATCAGGCAAAACAAAAAATCTGATATTAGAACCTCTTATATATACAGAATCAATATGAGAATCAACTCCGTCCGGATTTGTATATGTAACATCTTTCATTTGGCAATTCATTGTATCTTCAGACCCTTCAAGTACACCCCTATATAGTTCCCCCGATTTTGTTTCAACAGTGACAATAAAACCATCTGCTTCATGTAATAGAATTACGGGCGCTTTAAACTCTGGATGAGCCATTTTTTTGGTGGAGGTTAAATCAGATTGAATGATTAAAGTTGGCTAAAAAGTACCAAGGTATAGAAAATTGCCCAAATTAATCCATTTCGTGTCGTTTTTTTTTTCTTTTTAAAAATGAATTTTGAGAATTTTAATATTAGGTTTAAGACGTCGCTAATTACATATCCAGTTTCCTTATCGAGAGAGGAGCAAGAATATGTTAATTTTGGCGATTTTTGTGACCTTGACGAGATTATCGAAATATTGGGAAATAAAAAGGAAAAAACATTCATTGGAGGTGGAGCCACAGTGTATGTTCTGAATCTTTACCTGAGATGAAATGGTTAAGAGATATTTTACAGTTAACACTAAGGAGTTTAAACTCCCAGAGGAGTTCATCTTCAGTAGAAATAAGAAGTACATTCACTTTATTCACTGTAGATTAGAATACCAGAACCAACTGGTTGGTAATACCAGTGTTCATGCTGATTGGATTACTGAGATGCCATGCATCAACCAGTTTATTTCATGGGCTAATGTGGACATAACTAAGAGATTTAAGTGGGAGGTCTTACACAACCCAAAGACTGCTAGGATATGGTTCATGGAAAAAGCTTCTGTAGAACTTAATGTCCCTGATGGCTCGTTTGTCTTACAGCTGATGCTAGAGTTCTAAAAATAAATTTTTGTCCAGATGAAATGACACTGGTAACAATACATCAAGCAGAACATCCTGAGACATTACCTGTGATGATTACTGAGCCAGAATTAGTTCTGGAGAGTGAACTCCCTACCAGGTTGGAAGAACTTAATAACAAGACTATAGGTATCACTGAGACATCCATTACTAATAGTGGGAACATCTCTGGTTCTAATATAACCACCATGAACACACAGTTAACTGGTATCACTGAAACCACCATCACTAAGAGTGGTAACATCTCTGGAAGTAACATATCCATTTTGGAAACTAAAACAAGACACCAGCAATCTACCATAGAGGAAACTTCATTCAGTAATATTTTAACAGTAAAGGGTCAAGTCATTAGTGATGTGGGAGCACAAATCAGACTTCATAACTACATAAAGCATGATGATCCTGGACATGCCTGTGAGGTGATGATGTGTTGTGGAGAACTAGACTATATAAATACCAGATATATAAAGATAAGGAGTACCACCACAGGTATTAACGGCAGAAGTCCTCAGTTCGACATATTCATGAGAGAGGAAGACACTGTGTCAGAGATAAACCCATGGTACTCTTGAACCTTATGGGATTTTTTCTGAAGGTTTATCAAAAATTGAATGAAGAAAAAAAATGAAATTCCTTGTCACAAATCAGAAGCTTATTCTTGAAGTAAGATAATCGAATAAAAAAATTTTGCTAAATATTATATTCTTCTCTTGCTTCAATAATGTTTGATGTGTTTAACATTAAATTTTGCATGAATCACACTTGCGAAAACTTAAAATACCGCTTATGATACAACCATTTCTTCAAGCATTTCTTTCAATTTTGAGAGTGATTTTCGACTTTTTGATAAACCTTCAGAAAAAATCCCGTATGGTTCAAGAGTACCTAAACCCATTCAGAATAACACCCAGTGGTTATATTGGTATTAACACACAAGTTCCAGTGGGAATATTACATGTAAGTAGTACAGATTATAATTCATCCATGATATGTGATAGTATAGGACACACTACTTATTATGCTCACACTGCTCTGAGAATAAAAGCTACTAAGATTGAAGGCTTTAATGATGGGTTCGGTTCAGCAGTATCTTTTGTGGCTCAAGATAATATGGGTAGTTATGACCTAGGTTCTATAAAGGTGTTTCAGAATGGTGGTTACAACCATAGTAACATGGTATTTTCTGTTATAAATGACACCAATTCCATAGAAGCTCTGACAATAGCCAGTAATGGATATATAGGTATAGGTGGAGTAATCGCTCCAAGTGAAGCTTTAGAGGTGAATGGGAATGTGGTTGCTACAAATCTCATAGGGATCACTGAAAATGATATTACTAAAACTGGTACCATAAGTGGTTCCAATATTACTACATTAGAGACAAACACAACAGGAATTGGTTACAACAATAATCTCTTATTACAAACCAGTGATTATACCACAACAACAATTATTAGCAACCATATTCATGTGAATCTCAATGGAATGACCTATAAACCATTATTAGGTATAAGAGTTCATAAAGATGACATGACAACTGGTCAGGAAGTAATGATACAGGTTGGTAAAAATCACACTAAGGCTATCTCATTTGTGTATAAGAATCATGACACCATAGGAAGTTCACAGTACAGACTAGACTTTGCAGGGAGAACTGCTTATGAATGTCTCTATGGAAGTACTATGACAGAACATTCTATTAAAGGTAACCTGAAGGTCTATGGAACCATCACAGAGAATGCTTCAAAGACGATTACTCACTATACCATGTATGAGGGAGACCTCCAACCAGGATTCTTTGTGGAGAGCACTGGACAATTATTCCATAATGGAGAATTTTCATATGAAAACTGTATGGTGACAGTCAGACAGGCTACTACCTTCTCTAATAACATCATTGGAGTATGTGTAGAGATAATAAATGAAGAAATCAGAGACTGTTATGGTAATGTAAGCCAACCAGCAGGTAAATTCTGTAGGATAGCCACTCATGGAGACTGTCTCATTAAATGTGTCCCTGACATATATCATTTAGGTGATATAATCATCCCATCCAACTCTGGTGGATATGGAATGAAGGGTTCTTCCATGGAAATCATAGATTGTATGACAAAGATGGTACCCAGACTGAAAATTACTAGCCTAGAAATTGATGAAATAGATCCTGAGTGTGTAATAGGATTCATCTCCATCAAAATTCACTAAGGGGATTTTTTTATTCTACCTAAACAATGAATCGACAAGATGAAATTGATGCCAAGTCACATTCTGAGCTTCAGAAGTTAATCGATGAGATAAAATCTGGGAAGGTTCATGTGACTGATCTTAAGGATTTAAGGAGAACTACTAATGATAGGCTCAGAAAGATAGACCCAGAGTCTGCTCCTGGCGGTAAGAGAGCTGTTAAGACTATTAATGCTATGGCTGCTCTGAAGGAGATTAAGAAACAAGGAAAGGACCTGAAACAGGTTCAGTGGGGTAACTCAACAGAGTCTGCTCAGTATGTATTAGATAAGGATAAAAAGCTACCTCTAAAGAAGCGGAGATATACTAACTGGGTTGTTGAGGAGGAAGACTTAGATGGTGATCAGTACATGGATACTGTAGTGAAAGATGGAGCTGGTAACCCTAGGATTATTAATGGTTGGACTGTTACCAAATAAAAGTACCCAGAGAGGAACATGTATACCACATATCATCCTGAAACCAAAGACAGGAGGGCTGTCAGAGATATAGATGGTAATATCACCAATGAAGGACAATTCACTAAGTTTGGGGACTTCAAGAAGGGTAATAGAGAATTAACTGTTCAACCAGATGGTCATGTAGAATATGCTGTAGTAGATATGAGACGATTAAAGAAGCCTCTTACTCCATATCAGAAGTTCACTAAGGTTGTTCTGGCACCATTCTGGGATGTTTATAAGGAGACAATACCCAAACCAAGAAGAATGGTAACATATGGTATTGTGAAGAAGTATATCTGGAATGAACTTAAGTCACAGGTCTATTGGAAGATCTTGGAATCGAAGTACCACAATCAGAAGCCAAGAGAGCTGACATAGAAAAGCAGAATAGATTTAAGGCATCTCTAGACAAGAGAGTAACACAGATGATTGTAAATGGACCTAATCACAACATCCCATTATTCGGGGACTTTATTGATCAAACCATGGCTCAAATCATGTCAGATGTTCCAGATAGAGGTGAGATACCAAACGAAGCTGAACTATACCAAGATTATATTGAGGATGAACAATTTTATGATGAAGAATTCCTTCCATAAACTACCTCTACAAAAATATTTTTGGGGTCACCTTAGATCAAGACTCTGCTCCTTCAGAGAATGCTCCTTCTAAAGAAGAACCCTCTCCAAGCACACATGGTAATCATCCTTCAGAGTATTATAGGCTCCATTATACATCATCTTAAAGTCTCTAGACTTAATTTTTATGTTCTCTACACCCTGGAACATAGCCACAGCCTTACAGAAGCATCCTCCAGCTGTTTCTGGTGGAAGAATATTAACTGAGACATCTCCTGCAGGACATCCAATGAAGAGACTGATAACATATTTCAGCTCATCTATTGTGAAGAGTATCCTCTTGGACTGATCTATGATGTTACTAACAGCTTATAGTCATTCATTGTCAGGAGATGAACAACCATTTTATTAAACTGAATGGAAAATTCTGGGTTGATACAGGAGGAATCGAAACTGGAGACCACTCCACTGTATGGATTGGGTTCTATAAACTTACCATCAGCATACTCCCTTCTCAAACCACTCTTTCACAGTATCATAGTCCTTCATACTCACATCATTATCTTTGGGGAGCTTCTTCTTAAGATCCTGGCTGACATAACCAGCACACTTCCTCTGGAAATGTTCCTTGGTAAGGTAAAACCTTTCTTTTTCATCCTCCATCAGTACATTGTAACATCCATATATGGAGAAATCCTGATAACACATGGCATACTTAACTGAACAAGCATACCTGCTGAGAGAAATATACTGGAGAAGATCTATTCCAAATTCCCTTACCATCTGTATATAATTATCTAGAGCTGGAATCATGATTTGTGTATCTTTCTCATTGTATTTCTGTAAATAATTCCACGTACACTTAGTATACTAAGAGGATGGCCTTATAGAGGCATACTGGTTTAACAGAGGAAGTTTGGTAGTCTATTTCATAGAGGTGTAATAAATCATCCTGAATCTTGTTATTAAATGTCTGGAGGTTATCCTCAGCATACTCCTTTCTGATAAACATTGGAGCTCTAAGTTGTCTGAGATGATTTGGTGCTACATTTATGTAGTTATATGGTCCATCTTCAGTGGGTTGTTCCAATGTATAACCAAAGACAAGATTCATCTTAAATAATGGATGGATAGCTAGTTCTTCAGTAGCTATTCTGGTGAATTCTCCTTGGAGTTGTTCTAAAGAGGTGATGTTAATAGAATATTGATGTGTGGCAGCATCTCTTTTTATTCTATGGGTGATTTTACCTTAAGGGTAATCTAGCTTTTTCTTGGGCTTTGGAGAAGTCTATCATGTCTGCTTCAACATAATCTATGATGAGAGCATCCTTAAGGTCTTCTGTACCAATAAGAAATAAGAAATACAGTGAGTAGTCATCTCCAACAGGTCTCTTAAGGAGATATCCTTTAATAGATCTCTTAAGTGAGACATCCATGAATTGTTCATTGATGATGGCTGTAGAGTCATACCCAATAATGATCTTGGCTAATGTTAACCAGAGATCTATTGGTTTCTGAGTCATCATGATAAAATCATTTATAAATACCTTCATGACATCATACTCTGACCAGTCTATTCTGAGTAAATCAGGAGTCAACTGTGTCGCTTCTATGAATGTATAGAGTCTTTCAGAAATACTTTCTGGGATAATATTGGTGAGAAAGTACTTAGAATAGTACTTATCTACAATTTCAGTAAAAAACTTCTTGGAAAGTCTCATAGAACCGAGACGGGAAATAATTCCTTCTACTGTATCCATTTAGGTAAAATAAAAAAAAATATGGTTGGAAAATTAACTAAGTTAGTTTCCCGACCGATTTCTCCTGTGGTCCACCTCCTTGCCCAATGCCCACCAAAACAACCCTCAAAAATATCCAGATGGGTCATGCATTGGAACCTTCATTTCTCTATGAAAATCTGCCAGCTGGGATACCACTTAAAGTGTACATAGGAAGCAAAGATGAGGTTGTCTTTAAGGGGTTTTCTGAAGGGGGTTTTCTGAGGGGAATTGCTAGTGAAGAATACGTAGGAAATATGAGCTCCAAGTCGAGCCAAGGAAGCATCCCATCTGTAATCTAGAAATCTGGACACTGAAAAATGACCTTGTATGGTTCAGGAAAATAGAAGGTCCTGGGTGATACCGGAAGAATGGAAATCTGGACGATGTGCCTAGGAGCTTGTAAAGTGGGGGTATATGGAAGGGTAGGTTACTTGGAGTTTCCCGACCGATATCCTCACTACTATATTATTTACATAAAGGTCAGCAAGTATGTCGCTGACTCATCCGGTGTGGAGAACCATGAGGGGGTGTCCATGGGTTAGTAGCAAAAGATGACGCAGCGAGAGGTCACTACGAAATAAAACGAATTAAATAACCACCCTCCTCCCCTATCGCCCACTCCCTGACTACTAATGAAATAAAAAATAACAGGGTTTTATCGTTCTTGTTCCCCTCGCGGTACTCTTGAACCTTATGGGATTTTTTCTGAAGGTTTATTAAAAATTGAATGAAGAAAAAAATGCAATTCCTTGTCACAAATCAGAAGCTTATTCTTGAAGTAAGATAATCGAATAAAAAAATTTTGCTAAATATTATATTCTTCTCTTGCTTCAATAATGTTTGATGTGTTTACCCTTAAATTTTGCATGAATCACACTTGCGAAAACTTAAAATACCGCTTATGATACAACCATTTCTTCAAGCATTTCTTTCAATTTTGAGAGTGATTTTCGACTTTTTGATAAACCTTCAGAAAAAATCCCTTAAGGTTCAAGAGTACCCCCCTCGCAACGATACAAGACTGAAATTCGAAAAAAAAATAAAAAATTACTGATTTTTATCGTTTTGATCCCATCCAACATTTTTTCCCAACACCACAGTGCTTTAGTCAAATAATAAAGAATTTGTTCTTTACTTCTTTGTTGAACTGAAATCAAGTCCATCAAAAATTGATACAGTTTTTCCAGATCTTTGTTGAACTGGTGCAGAGACTGGTCTAAAATCTTTATTACCGCCCGACAATGAGATCATTTGATCAATAACCTGATCACCTGTTGGTTTCTTCATAAATCTAGCAACTCCTTTTGGTTTAGGAATATTGCCTTGAACTACTTTTGGGGTTCTTTGAGACGCCATTTGATTGATGAAGTCAAAGTTACTTTCTGTTGATATGGGTTCTGCTTGCTGAGCTGGAGTTTTTTTTACAAATATGGGTTTTTTAGCAATCACACATTTTTCAGCTTGAACAGGAAGAGGAGCCTCGGTTTTGGGTCCATTTTCATCATTTGAACTCGAGCTTGAGATAAAATCAAAAGCACTGGGAGACTCTTCTTGAGTCGGCTTGATGTGAACATCATCATTGCTTTTAGAATTGGATATCGGTACTGAAGATGTGTGTGGAGATGAGCGAGAGTAGGCCATTTTGGCTTTCTTTAAATGAGGAGGCTCACCTGATAACGCCCATCTTCCCTCAGCATACTTCGCCCTAATAAATATTTCCATCCCATATCTATCAAACGGAGAGGGTCTTGGATAGTCTTTGGGTAAATTGCCCTCCCAATAATCATTAGCGTTTTTATTTCCAACCCTTTTCATTAACTTCGCTTGGTCAGGAGTCCAGCCATCTAAAACGCAAGATCTAACAAATGATATATGTGTCCCAAGTGATCTATGAATCCCACTGCACTCATAACAAATAAATACCCCCAAAGTAGAACTGGCCCATTTGGAAGCATTTCTTAAACAATCAGCACAAATAGAATTTTCTGGCTGAGTCAATAAGGATTTTACATATTGCTGGGCTTCAGGAGTGCACTTTGTCATTTTGTTCAAGTCAAGTAATTAATAATGAAATAATCGTTGATGTCAGAAACAATTTACAGCTTTACAACTTTGTTACAGGGTGAATAATCATTCTTATCCTGTTTGAGAAAACCTCAGAGTCCGTTTTAATTTCCTCTTGCATTTTCTTTATTTCTGAACCTATAGCAAATGAGAGTTTCTTCTGAGATTTATATGGCTGAGCAGATAGAGGTTTTACAGGAAATTGATATGTTTCTGTGATTGGGGTTGATTCTAATGTGAATTCTGGAAATTTAGATAGAGGAGCAACTGAAGTATCTCGCCTTGTGCCATCATATTGGTAAACTGAGGGCGCAACAACCTGTGTTGACATAAATTTGAGTTTTGAATTTCCCTTTGGTGCTATATGATAATCTCCGTACGCTGGATTCATATTAGTATATTTTGGAGACTCTGGAGAATAAAAATAACCTTCTTCTCTATTTCGAACAGGTGGATCGTAGTTTTCGTTTTGAAAATTTCTCCTAGGCTTATTTTCGCTTGGCAAATCTCCAAAAATATGGGACTCCATTACTCTCCGTTTATTTTCAATCGAATTAGCCATACAATCAACCGATAAAAAAAGTGCCATCCTATCGTTGATTTTTAAACACTTAATGTCATAAATAGGCTTGGGTAAAATGCTCGACATTCAGTTTCTATCGTCCTGCTCGAGCAAAAATTTCCAAATGCTCGAGCGTCGAGCACTTCGAGCAAAATACGTTTTTTTTAATAAAAAACATAAACTTTTTAAATAGTCATTGTAGGGACATTTTTATGGGATCAATCATTTATAAAAATACCCCTATTTTAGAAAAGAGTTCACAAAATCTTGGAACAAAAACCAATATTGCACTATTTCAGAGTCCAAGTGCGTGGGAGTGTGGAGTCGACACAGATTATCTTTCACAAGAATGTATACGTGAAGGTTTTGCTTACTCAAATCATAAACCATCATCAGAGAAAATCGGCAAAAAGAACATCCATACCACATATGATGCCGTATATAACTACTCACCTGAAGTATGTGGTATTAATATTTCTGCAACTGCATTCAAGAACCCAAATAAGTAGGTGTGTTTTTTGGGGAAAGATTTTTCCTATTTGGGGAATTCTTTTTTCCAATTGGGGAATCAATGTTTTCGAAAACCTCGTTTTTGTTGAATCTTGAAATATTTTTTTCTGGGATTATACATTCTTTCCTTAACAAAACGCTATTTGAAGATAGAATATAAAAAGGTT
>Ga0209639_1002430_pt1 | contig 14655 bp, 16 predicted proteins | sample EPASupsiteHSE605_FD_187268 | JGI IMG/M metagenome (GOLD analysis project Ga0209639, IMG submission 187268) | Bioremediated contaminated groundwater from EPA Superfund site, New Mexico - Sample HSE6-05 (SPAdes) (version 2) | ecosystem: Environmental > Aquatic > Deep subsurface > Groundwater >...
GGAAGCGTTGATTAAGACGAAAATATGAGAAACAAAAATAGTAAGGCAAAAATTCTCAAATTGGTGTAAATTTGGGTGGAAATAAGTTATGATACCTACAAAAATGAATTAATTTGACAATGTCAAGTTAAGTACCGTGATAAGATTATTTGTTATCCTATCAGTTCGAGAAGTGTGGACAAAAATAATATGTGAAGATGGCTTTGCAAGTAAACGATAAACGACATAATTTGGCAAAGGATTTGTACCGATTAATAGAAACAGGTAGTCACTTCTATACTCAGCAAATTTACCCAAGTCACTCTTTGTTGCATTTTTTTCATTCAAGTTTGAATCCTCCTTTTCAAAGCTATGTAAAACAATCAAAATCGAATTTTCCTAACAGTCCCAAACCCCTTCGCAACCCCTTTCCCTATCCCCATAAAATCCGGGATCAAAAAATTGGCTATAAAACCGCCTGTAAAAGAAATAAAATCCATTTTTTTGTACTTTGAACTTCTGAGCTCCACATCTACATCGCATTTTATCGTATCAGGAACTGTATATCCGAAAGCCTTTGACATGGAGAGAAGATTTCCTATCAGGGTCTTCCTGAGGATTTCTTTTTGCTCTTCGGGGTTGTCGGTTTCAAAGAACTTTTCTTCGTTTTCTTCATTGAAGGCAAGCCAGGGGGTGAGGAATTCGTAAAAGTAGATGCCTTTTGTAAGACCGAAGTCCTGTTTTTTTATCCTCATGGATCTTTCAGTGATTTCAAAGTCCTCGTAAGGAAGGGTGACCGTATCAAATTTGTCAAATAAACCTTTCAAAATTTCTGCCCCTTCATTTATACCAACTATCAGGGGCATCCTGTCAAAAACTTTGTACTGCACAAGAGGGTAGCGATAGAGGAACCTATCGGTATTGTGGTTGTGGAGATGGTCGTATTCATTGAATTTTGATGCAAAGAAACCACGGATCTGATTTGCATCTCCTCTGAATTCCTCTGCGCCTTCAAAAGTCATTTCAAGGGTTTTTAGTTTAATATTTTCCGGAGTCATGAGATATACAAAGAATTTTTTAGAAATATCTTTTTCAATTTTATTCATATTAGTTTTAACATAAATACATTTTGATAATTATCGATAAAGGTTTCTACAAATATAATAACTTGATATATATTTAAATAAACTCTTTGATTTTTTTGTTGAAACTCTGCTCAATTCTTTCAAGTCCGGCAGCATTTTCTGTGTGTTTATAATAGTTTACCCAGGGGTCAACAACTTTATAGATATTTTTGATGACCTCATCAAGAGACTGATCTTTATTTTCAGAGCAAGATATGGCTTTTTCCACTCCTTTTACACTTTCTATACTCTCAATGCTCTCTATTATCTTCTCAATTGACCCCTCAGTAGGTATGACCTTTATACTGCTCCCCAGCCCGCATTCAGCAAGGAAAAGTTTTGCACGATATAGAATAGCGTGCTGAAGCATTTAATCGAATGTGATGATCAGGTTTCGCTTTACAAAAATCATCTCCGAAAACTTCAAATTCATGAGATTGTATAGCATACTTCTCATGCAAGAAAGTAAAGTCAAAAGTACGGACTTCACAGGAACATGGCACATTTATGAGATGGAATTATGGGATGAGGACTATTTCAACATGGACGTTCAGGCTTATATTAAGATAGAGCCAGACAACGACGGGTCTTTTCAATTTGGGCTGGTTTGTGGTGAAATAGACGGAAGGATCGTTGACTATGTTGATGGCAAAAGATTTGAATTTACCTGGGACGGAAATGATGAGTGCGACCATGTCTTTGGTAGCGGTTGGCTCAGGATAAAAGAAAAAGATACGCTCGAAGGCGAGTTTAGATTTCATCTGGGAGACAGTTCTACTTTTTCAGCAAAGAAAGTAGAGTAATAAAATCAAGGTTTTGATGGATAACTTCGCATTTTTCTCCTACTCTCAAGATCGTCCGGTCTTTCATTAATGACATCTGTTTAGGTATCGCATTTGGAAGGACCAATCGATCTATTTTCTCAGCTTGTCATAATTCACAGGATTGTCATAATTCACAGGAACCTTAAATCAGGCATAAAAGCACAATACGTATCTTCCGTCAATATAACTGCAGAAATTGTTTGAAAACCACTTAATCTATCTCTGGAATGGTTTTTTTGCTGTTTCATCTCCAAGCTCAGCATATGATTCGGCTTCTGCTCTGAGCATATTTTTAATTATTGACTCATCTGAATGAGGGAAAATCCGGCAGAAATCCTGGCAGTATTTTATCCTCTTCACATAAAAAGAGTCATCTTCTGCCCCTGCGTTACCTAATTCAATTTCAAAATCCTGACACCAATTAAAAATACTTTGTGTTAGTTTGGGAATGAATTTATCAGCATCCGTAACAGATTTTACATGAGGAGGAACAATACTTATTATCATGTTCCACGCTTTTTCCCACTTTTCTATTCCATCTCTGTAATTCCGGTTTTCAATATCTTCATAGCCTTCTTGAATTAAATCATCAATCATTTCCATATTCCATTTTTCTGGAATTATCCGGTTCCATAATTCTATTATTGCTAACCAGATGAAATCTTCATCCTGGTCTTGTGCATGAAAATTCTGTGTGTAATAATGGTCTTCTGCTAACTGAATTGCGGAGATATAATTTTGAGCCTGTTTTTTGAAATGTTCTATTTCGAAATCGACATTCATTGATTCCAATTTTTCAATTATTTCCGAAGTACTCATCTTTCTTACTTTATTAAGATTCCAGCTTTCTAGAATGAAAGCTTTGAAGCATATATCCTTGTCCCCGGAGTATTTTTCAAATTCTTTGCTAATTTGTTCCAATTCTTTGGGATTATTTTGTAATTTCTGTTCAAATCTCATAAGGGCTAACGGACTAATAACTTGTTTTTCTGATTTTAAAGGGGTTCGATTTATAGTGGCTACTTTGCTACCTAAACAACAATGTTTATATTTTTTGCCCGAACCACATGGGCAAGGATCATTTCTACCAATTTTCTTTGACATTTTGGTTAGTTCCTTTGTTTTATGGCGATTAAGTGTATTGAAAAATTTAAAGAAAGATAGTTTCAATCTTTGTTTTAGCAGATCTTGCTCTCGCAATCTTTGTTTTAGTAGATCTTGCTCTCGAATAGTTCTCTTAATCAACACCGTCATCGGAGAGATGACAAGGCAAGAAATGCAGGATGTCATGAAATTAAAAGATAATGAACACTTCAGAAAGATATCTTTTTACCTGCTATGGAAGCCGGACTCATCGAAATGACTATTCCAAACAAACCCAGAAGCAGCAAGCAAAAGTATAGGCTTACGGAAAAGGCCGCATGTTGCAGGCAAAAGACAAATGAAATTTTCATTATCAATGCTCCTCCTAACATAAGCTTTCAGGCCAATATTTTATCATATTTAGCGCTTTGATTATATAAATTTCTATATCGATTATTGAATTGGGGAATGTACTTTTTTTCCTCTATAGTTCTATTCGGCAAATGTATGATAAATAGTAAAATAGTCTAATAATAAAAACATGTTGAATATCTTTTTATATATTCTTGATATCTTGTACGATACTATTAAAGGAGGTTTATTTTATGGCAACAAGACATCTTACTAAAATCGGCGTGTTCTCACTTGGAAAGATCTTTGGAGCGATTTACGCAGTAATGGGCCTTATACTCGGAGCTATGATGACTCTCATGTCCCTGGGAATGGGTTCCGTTATGGGAGATGAAGGAGCAGTCGCAGGTCTGCTGTTTGGGGTAGGAGCTGTTATAGCATTACCTATACTCTATGGAATTATGGGTTTCGTTGGCGGTATAATCACAGCATTGATATATAATGTAGTAACCGGATTCATTGGTGGTCTGGAAATAGAAGTGGAATAAACCGATAAAGTTTCAATCTTTGTTTTAGTGGATCTTGCTCTCGAATCAGAGAGCTTGATTATAGAGCTGCCGAGATAGGTATGTTTCAATCCTTGTTTTAGTGGATCTTGCTTTCGAATAAAAATTCTGATAGCTTGTCCACAAAGCATTTTGTGAGTTTCAATCCTTGTTTTAGTGGATCTTGCTTTCGAATTTGAATAAGAACCAGTCAATTACCCCAACACTAAAGGTTTCAATCCTTGTTTTAGTGGATCTTGCTTTCGAATAAAGCGGAGAATACTATGGATGGACTTGAAACAAGTAAGTTTCAATCCTTGTTTTAGTGGATCTTGCTTTCGAATACCGACATGACAGCGAAAATAATTGCTGAACAGGAGTTTCAATCCTTGTTTTAGTGGATCTTGCTTTCGAATCCTCGCTTGCATCGAGTACGTTTTTCGCCTTGCCTAGTTTCAATCCTTGTTTTAGTGGATCTTGCTTTCGAATCTGTGAATGTGTGGAGTTTTCTATCACCAAAAGCATTGTTTCAATCCTTGTTTTAGTGGATCTTGCTTTCGAATGGCAATAAGAGACACCGGTAGACGTGCTGGTATTAAGTTTCAATCCTTGTTTTAGTGGATCTTGCTTTCGAATCCTAAAACATGTGGATGTTGTGATGATTTCAGACCCAAGTTTCAATCCTTGTTTTAGTGGATCTTGCTTTCGAATCTTTACCGTGTGTGGTTTATCCTCTGAAGGAGTTGGTTTCAATCCTTGTTTTAGTGGATCTTGCTTTCGAATATTTAGAATCCGAAATGGGTTATAAAACAGGGACGAGTTTCAATCCTTGTTTTAGTGGATCTTGCTTTCGAATACAAATCCGCGCTGCTTGAACTGCTTGACGAAACGGCGTTTCAATCCTTGTTTTAGTGGATCTTGCTTTCGAATAATAGCAGATAGCGCCAAAACTACAGGTAGAACAGGTTTCAATCCTTGTTTTAGTGGATCTTGCTTTCGAATAAGGGTGTTTTCCGTCTGGGCGGGATGTTTCTTTGAGTTTCAATCCTTGTTTTAGTGGATCTTGCTTTCGAATCGCTGTCTTAGGGATATCAGCATCAATTGACATGAGTTTCAATCCTTGTTTTAGTGGATCTTGCTTTCGAATTGGACTAAAACCCGAACCTATCAACATATAAAAGAAAGTTTCAATCCTTGTTTTAGTGGATCTTGCTTTCGAATACGAGATCGTTAACGCGTGGGGCGAGGGCTTTTGGAGTTTCAATCCTTGTTTTAGTGGATCTTGCTTTCGAATAAAAAAAGCTTAACTGCCCCCAAGCAGGAAAAAGGTTTCAATCCTTGTTTTAGTGGATCTTGCTTTCGAATCCGATAAAATAAAACGAGGATGGTGAAGATTGATTATGTTTCAATCCTTGTTTTAGTGGATCTTGCTTTCGAATTTCGTTCATGAACAGATAGAAAAACATGGATTATTGTTTCAATCCTTGTTTTAGTGGATCTTGCTTTCGAATTTCGTTCATGAACAGATAGAAAAACATGGATTATTGTTTCAATCCTTGTTTTAGTGGATCTTGCTTTCGAATGAGGGTAGCTGAAGTATGCACTGAAGATTTGCTGATTATGTTTCAATCCTTGTTTTAGTGGATCTTGCTTTCGAATGCTGATGTAATGCGGATCTACAACGAGATTATAGCACAGTTTCAATCCTTGTTTTAGTGGATCTTGCTTTCGAATTCGGTGGAAGTTCTGGTAAAACGAGTAATTGTAGTTTCAATCCTTGTTTTAGTGGATCTTGCTTTCGAATAGACGGGACGAAGAAGACTGTGAGAAATCATACGTGGGTTTCAATCCTTGTTTTAGTGGATCTTGCTTTCGAATATTCAGGCTTCACATATGCCGGGGTAACAAATTCATGTTTCAATCCTTGTTTTAGTGGATCTTGCTTTCGAATGGTTTTAAGCTTCATTTGAACCCCTCATAAGCATAAGGTTTCAATCCTTGTTTTAGTGGATCTTGCTTTCGAATTAGAACGTGCTTATTCTCAAGATCAGGCAACATAAATGTTTCAATCCTTGTTTTAGTGGATCTTGCTTTCGAATTTCTTCAGACTCCACCCTAGACGGTAATGGAGCTACTAGTTTCAATCCTTGTTTTAGTGGATCTTGCTTTCGAATAAAAATGTACTGAAATCAGAGAACATTATTCCAAACTGTTTCAATCCTTGTTTTAGTGGATCTTGCTTTCGAATAGATCTGCAGTGGGGATGCAGGGGCACCTTATACTTTTGTTTCAATCCTTGTTTTAGTGGATCTTGCTTTCGAATCATGCAGCTCATGGATGATCAAGGGATTCCGGTAGAGTTTCAATCCTTGTTTTAGTGGATCTTGCTTTCGAATAAAATTCTACACAATGATCTATTGGAATTCCGTTTTGGTTTCAATCCTTGTTTTAGTGGATCTTGCTTTCGAATATTATAAAAGAGGTGAGCACACGACAGTAATTTATGTGTTTCAATCCTTGTTTTAGTGGATCTTGCTTTCGAATGAACACTTCAAAATTTGTTGAAGTTTCACTTCCAGGTTTCAATCCTTGTTTTAGTGGATCTTGCTTTCGAATTGTTGGAAGCAATATAGCATTCGGCTTAGTCCACAGTTTCAATCCTTGTTTTAGTGGATCTTGCTTTCGAATTGTTAGTATTGTAAGTGTATAGAAGTTTGAAAAATGGAGGTTTCAATCCTTGTTTTAGTGGATCTTGCTTTCGAATTCCGTCCAGGTTAGCTCCGTGAAGGTCAGCTTCTTGTTTCAATCCTTGTTTTAGTGGATCTTGCTTTCGAATAACCTGCTTACCTGTCCTTACCAATGAAACAGATTTGTTTCAATCCTTGTTTTAGTGGATCTTGCTTTCGAATTTTGTCTCTGTCACCGAATTAATCCGGCAGGCCAAGTTTCAATCCTTGTTTTAGTGGATCTTGCTTTCGAATTTGTTGCCGATGAGCAGCCAGGAGGCGAGCTCGTAAGGTTTCAATCCTTGTTTTAGTGGATCTTGCTTTCGAATGCTTTTGCAGCCTGGCTTCGATGTCCTCATCAAGAAGTTTCAATCCTTGTTTTAGTGGATCTTGCTTTCGAATCCCTGTGTTGAACGATTGGAGAGAGGCTAAGGGAAAAGGTTTCAATCCTTGTTTTAGTGGATCTTGCTTTCGAATTGTGGCAACGGATCTGGACGCTCTAGTGATAATGTGTTTCAATCCTTGTTTTAGTGGATCTTGCTTTCGAATATTACTTGATAGTTCCACGGGACTGGCTGAGTGACGTTTCAATCCTTGTTTTAGTGGATCTTGCTTTCGAATCAATTCCTCTTCCCTGTCGATATATACCGTTTTTTTGTTTCAATCCTTGTTTTAGTGGATCTTGCTTTCGAATAGTGCATGATCTACCGTCTAAGTCGCATTTAGAATGTTTCAATCCTTGTTTTAGTGGATCTTGCTTTCGAATTTGGGACGAAACGAGTGATAACCCTGATTTTATTGTTTCAATCCTTGTTTTAGTGGATCTTGCTTTCGAATCTTCCTCTTTATCCCTAACGTCCTCTCGTAATCCTGTTTCAATCCTTGTTTTAGTGGATCTTGCTTTCGAATTATGGGCCTCATTAGTTACGGATACGGGTGTTCCTGGTTTCAATCCTTGTTTTAGTGGATCTTGCTTTCGAATGCTGGAATGCAGAAATCTATGACAATACTTTTGACGTTTCAATCCTTGTTTTAGTGGATCTTGCTTTCGAATTTTTAAGAAAATGACTTGATATTCCACTAATATATAAGTTTCAATCCTTGTTTTAGTGGATCTTGCTTTCGAATACTTCTCCTATAATTTATTAAAAAGGTCTATCTACCTGGTTTCAATCCTTGTTTTAGTGGATCTTGCTTTCGAATATGGTAACGTTCTGTTTCAAACTATCCAGACTTGGAGGTTTCAATCCTTGTTTTAGTGGATCTTGCTTTCGAATTTTCAACTTTTCAGGAGTAAATGGAGGAGAAATTTGTTTCAATCCTTGTTTTAGTGGATCTTGCTTTCGAATAGTGTCGTTTTCCTGGATCATACAAGACCATCCTGGTTTCAATCCTTGTTTTAGTGGATCTTGCTTTCGAATCAAAACCAAGACCATGTTATATATCCAAGGATCTTAGGTTTCAATCCTTGTTTTAGTGGATCTTGCTTTCGAATCGGTCGACGATTCGTTATCAGGTGGCACTATTCGTATGGTTTCAATCCTTGTTTTAGTGGATCTTGCTTTCGAATAAACGAGAATCCAAACGAGAAATCAAATCCATAGGGTTTCAATCCTTGTTTTAGTGGATCTTGCTTTCGAATTGAGTGACATTAGAGCCACCCCCAGAAGGAACTTGTTTCAATCCTTGTTTTAGTGGATCTTGCTTTCGAATAAACGAAAAAGATCATAGGAATTGCAACGCAACAAGGTTTCAATCCTTGTTTTAGTGGATCTTGCTTTCGAATATGTGGGGGCCGATGTCAATAAAATTTGTTTCAAACTGTTTCAATCCTTGTTTTAGTGGATCTTGCTTTCGAATAAGGTTTTTTTTGTTGTCTATGATGAAGAATATGTAAGTTTCAATCCTTGTTTTAGTGGATCTTGCTTTCGAATTTGCTCTTTTGCTTCCTGCTCTGTCTTTATATCGTGTTTCAATCCTTGTTTTAGTGGATCTTGCTTTCGAATTTATTAATTTTTCCATCCTGGGGGCGACGGCTTGAGTTTCAATCCTTGTTTTAGTGGATCTTGCTTTCGAATGCTCGAAGGATATCTTATGTGGAAATACGGGATGCAGGGTTTCAATCCTTGTTTTAGTGGATCTTGCTTTCGAATGTGCTTACATGTATCGCATTCGTAGACAATGTATCTGGTTTCAATCCTTGTTTTAGTGGATCTTGCTTTCGAATAATACAGGAAACCGCCCACGATTACGCAAAAATGATGTTTCAATCCTTGTTTTAGTGGATCTTGCTTTCGAATTAGGGTTTGATACTGAAACCCTTAACGGTTACGTGTTTCAATCCTTGTTTTAGTGGATCTTGCTTTCGAATCTATGTAGTATAATTCGAGGTTATACTAAGCAGTAGTTTCAATCCTTGTTTTAGTGGATCTTGCTTTCGAATAGATTCACCCAGTTTTTCCGCATTGCCCGGCCAGGGTTTCAATCCTTGTTTTAGTGGATCTTGCTTTCGAATATTTCAGTCATTTTTAATCACCTTATCCTTTTCAATCTGTTTCAATCCTTGTTTTAGTGGATCTTGCTTTCGAATTTCCTGTAGCTAATACTACGCAGTTATACTATATAGTTTCAATCCTTGTTTTAGTGGATCTTGCTTTCGAATACGGTGAGCCTGTTATAATTACTGGTGTTGATCCGAGGTTTCAATCCTTGTTTTAGTGGATCTTGCTTTCGAATGTTCACTGACAAAATTGAGAATCAACTGTAAAAAAAGTTTCAATCCTTGTTTTAGTGGATCTTGCTTTCGAATATTCCTACTGACGGGCTTACAGAGGTTCAGTATGAAGGTTTCAATCCTTGTTTTAGTGGATCTTGCTTTCGAATATTTATTTATATGGCGTTCTTTTGTTTGTATTTTATGTTTCAATCCTTGTTTTAGTGGATCTTGCTTTCGAATGCGTCAGATGTCCAAGTTCCGGCACTTCCATTATGAGGTTTCAATCCTTGTTTTAGTGGATCTTGCTTTCGAATACTTATTAAGAGTTCAATTGAAAAATTACTAAGGACGTGTTTCAATCCTTGTTTTAGTGGATCTTGCTTTCGAATCAGAGGAGGAGAAAGTACCAGAAGGACAAGACGAGTGTTTCAATCCTTGTTTTAGTGGATCTTGCTTTCGAATCAACAAAAGAAAAATGTCTTGAGAACTGGATTTGAATGTTTCAATCCTTGTTTTAGTGGATCTTGCTTTCGAATCGGCAAATTAAGATCAATGGATATCAATGGATGGGTTTCAATCCTTGTTTTAGTGGATCTTGCTTTCGAATCAAAGTGCATCAGAGGAAATTGTGGACACGAATTGTTTCAATCCTTGTTTTAGTGGATCTTGCTTTCGAATGTTACATGTTTTCATATTACTACTATTCATCTTGGGTTTCAATCCTTGTTTTAGTGGATCTTGCTTTCGAATCCCGCTTATCGCGCTTTCTAAATTTGGTTTTAACTCGTGTTTCAATCCTTGTTTTAGTGGATCTTGCTTTCGAATTCAAATGAATTCGTGGTTCACGAGGACTGTATATTGTTTCAATCCTTGTTTTAGTGGATCTTGCTTTCGAATTAAAACACCATACCTGTTGAGCCTGCCCCGTTCCAAGTTTCAATCCTTGTTTTAGTGGATCTTGCTTTCGAATATTCTATGAGTTCTAATGCACCTGCTGACAGCAGTTTCAATCCTTGTTTTAGTGGATCTTGCTTTCGAATCCAGTTTTTGAAAGTGGGATCACAATAAGAAAAATATGTTTCAATCCTTGTTTTAGTGGATCTTGCTTTCGAATCAACATCACGAACTGCTTGTTCAGGGTTGATTTCAGTTTCAATCCTTGTTTTAGTGGATCTTGCTTTCGAATTTTCATTTTGTGCCTTCTGGTGTTTACAGATATATAAAGTTTCAATCCTTGTTTTAGTGGATCTTGCTTTCGAATTATTACCGGAAGCATCTGAATACCCTACACATCCAGGTTTCAATCCTTGTTTTAGTGGATCTTGCTTTCGAATAATTTATTATTCAATTAAATGATTTATTTGATTGACGTTTCAATCCTTGTTTTAGTGGATCTTGCTTTCGAATGCTGCCGTAGCCCCCGTTCCTGTCGCTATGTAGGGTTTCAATCCTTGTTTTAGTGGATCTTGCTTTCGAATGTTGTATAGAAATGTTGACGGCATTCATCCTACAGCGTTTCAATCCTTGTTTTAGTGGATCTTGCTTTCGAATTTGAACTGCACCGACTGTTCTGTAAATATCCATCTGTTTCAATCCTTGTTTTAGTGGATCTTGCTTTCGAATAGGAAAGCGGAAAAGGAAAGAATATCATTCCTGAAGTTTCAATCCTTGTTTTAGTGGATCTTGCTTTCGAATCTAAAATCCAGGAGAGGCGTTCTAAGCACAAACCGTTTCAATCCTTGTTTTAGTGGATCTTGCTTTCGAATCCAAACTACTTTCAAGACGAAGCCAAAGCTTAACTCGTTTCAATCCTTGTTTTAGTGGATCTTGCTTTCGAATTCTAAGATCAATTACCTGTCTAATGATATTGCTAATTGTTTCAATCCTTGTTTTAGTGGATCTTGCTTTCGAATCTTTCAAGACCTGAGCTTGGAGTCCGGGTTCGGAAGTTTCAATCCTTGTTTTAGTGGATCTTGCTTTCGAATTCCAAGTCAATACAGGGGATGCAGCACTTACAGAGAGTTTCAATCCTTGTTTTAGTGGATCTTGCTTTCGAATGGATATTCCTTTCTTATCCCCTTGAATCTCTCCCGTTTCAATCCTTGTTTTAGTGGATCTTGCTTTCGAATGGTGATGATACAAACGAAAGGGGATTCAAATCAAGGTTTCAATCCTTGTTTTAGTGGATCTTGCTTTCGAATCAAAAACCCAATAAAGTCTTGGGTCGATTTTAAGTTGTTTCAATCCTTGTTTTAGTGGATCTTGCTTTCGAATTCATATTCCTTTCTGCATTGTTTACAGCTAGGGAAGTTTCAATCCTTGTTTTAGTGGATCTTGCTTTCGAATAGTATGCAATAAACACAATGTGCCGACTCATTGTTGGTTTCAATCCTTGTTTTAGTGGATCTTGCTTTCGAATCAATACACTTCTGTTTCATGCTTTCAACTCAACAACGTTTCAATCCTTGTTTTAGTGGATCTTGCTTTCGAATAATAGATTATGGAGACATGGCATACATGGTAATGCCGTTTCAATCCTTGTTTTAGTGGATCTTGCTTTCGAATACTGCTGAGGCAATTGTGTATTTAGAAGACGGGTGAAGTTTCAATCCTTGTTTTAGTGGATCTTGCTTTCGAATAGATCAGGAGGAATAGTTATCACTGATAAAATAAAGTTTCAATCCTTGTTTTAGTGGATCTTGCTTTCGAATTTCGTATTTTTTCTTCGACTTCAGTATCTACAATATGTTTCAATCCTTGTTTTAGTGGATCTTGCTTTCGAATAAGGGTTTAGGATTCGAGCTTAAGGAATCTTACTAGTTTCAATCCTTGTTTTAGTGGATCTTGCTTTCGAATAGGGCAAAATTTTCCGTTTTTTGGCCAGAAAAGGCCGGAAATGAGCCCTTTTTCGGGGCTAAAATTCTTGCTGGAAAATTATCAAACCCTTTATAAATACAAGAAAAACATCTTCATAGCAGAGATTTCGGAAATAGCAACCTATGCATTTGCTAGAAGTTTAGATGTTTTAGGATATAAGCCTTTTTGGACTATGCTGAGTATGAAAAAGTACCTTCATTTTGACGTTTGATTCTGAACTTACATATGAGAAAATCTTAAATTTTCTTTAGTGATCTTGCCCGCGAATAAAACCATTTTTGTCTGTAACCACCGTACATACGGGTGTGCGGGAAAGTCAGTGACACAGTTACACCTCAAATATACTCCTTATAGAAATCGCATCTCATGCAGTCAGCACACAGATCCCTATCCCTGTTTCTACGGAGCTCGGCTGCAGCTTGCACCATCCCTTCACGAGTTTTCTCGTGAAGATCTTCCAATACTTTAAATCGTCTCGACTTAAGCTCGTAGCAGTTTGGATTTTTAGCAATTTCGAGATCAAGATTTCGCAGTTTCAAAGCAACATCGACTATGTACTTGCTCTGGTCAACAATCTGTTCATTTATATCACTCATACAATTTCCCCCTTTTATAGTATAACTCTTTGAAAAGAGTGGCTTGACGGTCTGCCAGTTCTATCCACTTTTCTATCGGTACTCCAATATGGAATCTTTAAGTTCGTTGAGTATTAATACGATTATATTGATTTGTTTAACGAATAGTAATTATACTGTGCATAAAATATTAATAGATTCTGATCCGAGTATGTCGGATATGGAGAATGATTGTATCTTTACGTTCGTGGGTCAGACGAGTAAAGACCATCTATTAATATTTCTTTTTACTTAAAAAAGATAGCGACAGTTTTATTTTCTAAAAACGGTGAATATAATGAATAAAAAATTTATGAAAATGTTAGGATTTTCAAAGCAAGTCGAAGAAGTTGAAAAATGGTATATGTCCTTCTTGTAAAAATGAAGTCACCATAAGAATTTCGAGACAATGCTTCTTTGGGTAGTCCGTTCTTATACGGTTGATGCTTTGAAACACCTGAATTTCAGCAGTTCCTTTAAAGCCCGCTTTGAATCAGTAATTCCTGCTTCTCCTGCAGGTGTATTTTTACATTTAAAGCCTTTTGCACATGCAAACTTGAAATTCTTAAGCTCAGAAAGAAACGTCTTTCGGGTCAAAGTATTCGGGATTAAAATCTTCTCCCAGCCATTCTACGGTGTCTTCGTATTCCGGATGCGAAGGGTCCTTCAGAATCTCCAGCATATCTTCATAGCCTCCTATCCCCCCAATGTCCTCGGGAACGGCTGCTCTTTTTCCTGCAGTACAGATAGGATATTCCACTCCTTCTTTTCTTTGAAGGATTTTTTCAAGCCGGATTTTTACCTGCCAGTTGTCCCCGAAATCGTATGTGTACAGAGCAGTCTTATTTTCCAGCGTGAAATATATAGAGAGTTTGGCTTTCTTCTCCGGCACAAGCGGCTCATCATCGAAAATTTCGTAATCGTCGCCTTCCGTCCCTATTTTTTCAAGTGCTCCGGTCTTTGGATTTAGCATTTCAAATTCGTGCAGATGGTAATCTTCCCAATCCATTGCAGCCTGGATAGCATCATGAAGGTCCAGGAAGGTATAATTTTCCGGCACCTGGATTCGCCGCCAGATCTGGGGAGTAATGCCTTTCATGGAAAGCTTTAACTGGTAAATCCTCTCGAAAGTATTTTTCATGGAATATTCACCCAAATGAATATATTTGAACCACCTATTTTAGGTTTTGGGGTTTTTGTCTTGAAATCAATTCGATTTTGTAACACATAATAAGAAAATTTCTATAACCTAGACCGATGAATGAGCTTCCCTTCATGGCATGAAGTGGGGAAAATCCTTGATTATCTCTAAACATTCATCTATGGATAAGCCTTGAAAAATTTCAAACCACTTCTCTGTGTGTCTCATGTATGAAAGATTGAAAAGACCATCCCCAACATATTCCATGCGGGCAAACTTTGTCTCGAAAAATGGGGATATAGCAGATGGACTGGGAGCAGCGTACTTCGCACAGAAGTAAAAGGAGCTGCGGTACCATTTCGTATAAATGTCCACTATATAGCTGAAACGCATATCTTCAGGTGGAGACTTGATGTATTCCGGCTTTAGAAACGATTCAACAAGTTCCTTCGCTTTTGTTTCTACCTCCGCCTTTACATTTTCCGGCACCTTAGGTTTTGGAGGCTTTTGTGGACAAAAGGTCCACACTTTTTGTCCCTTTTTCATGGTATTATGTATAACATATTGTAACTATTCAGCCACTGATAAAAAAGTATATTTTTTCAGCAAAATGCTGCAATTCTCAGGATAATAGCGGCGCTCCTTTGAGCGCCGCGAGAATACCGTCTATGACAG
>Ga0209639_1002431_pt1 | contig 14651 bp, 11 predicted proteins | sample EPASupsiteHSE605_FD_187268 | JGI IMG/M metagenome (GOLD analysis project Ga0209639, IMG submission 187268) | Bioremediated contaminated groundwater from EPA Superfund site, New Mexico - Sample HSE6-05 (SPAdes) (version 2) | ecosystem: Environmental > Aquatic > Deep subsurface > Groundwater >...
CTAAGGGGTTACGCTACTTTATTACAGGGAGCAGTTTTCAAATAATAGAAAATTAGGCCTGTTTGTCTACAAAATTCAATGAATTGATCGAGCAGTTATTAACCAAACTGCCAATTTATCAACAAAAATGCGGTTTTTAGAAAAAAAACCTTGACAAATCGTTTTTACCACTTATATTTGCAACGTTCAAAACTTCATTATTAACCAAAACCCTAAGAAAAATGAACAAAGCAGAATTAATTGACGCAATTGCAGCTGCAAGCAAAATGACCAAAGCTGATTCGAAAAAAGCTCTCGATGCTTTCATGACAGTTACCGGAAAAGCTCTGAAAAAAGGCGACAGAATTTCACTCGTAGGATTCGGTTCATTCTCAGTTGCTAAGAGAAGCGCTCGCGAAGGCGTTAACCCACGCACTGGAAAGAAAATCAAAATCGCTGCTAAGAAAGTCGTTAAATTCAAAGCAGGTGCAGCTTTAGCAACCAGCGTTAAGTAATTTACCCGCTAATCTGATGAAAAGACCGTTCCTGGTGGGGCGGTCTTTTTTTATGCTCTTTGTTATACTTTCTGAAATTAAATCAGCCGAAGGGTAGCCTGTCTTATAAAAATTCGCGAAAAGCTTTTAAAATGCGTTTTATTGGGGGTGGATGCATTATGTTATGAACTCGAAGAACGGCAGTTTCCAAATTCATTGATTGCAAACGATCACTGTCAATAACTGATTCCGATTTTCCTCAAATGGTTCAGTTATTTGCTTAAACAAGAATTCAAAACGAGTCATTTCTGATCAATAAATCACGCGGAAATCCGCTCAGAAAGCGGAATTCAGGAATATAATTCCTGATTAAATACTATAAGGATATAGATTTATTCATAAGATAAACAGAGCAACGATATACAAGTATATTGAAACATCAAGGCTGCTTGCAGTGGCATTATAGACATATGCAGTTTTCTACATTTGTGCATACGACACATTTCTCAAACATTTAACACTGTGTAATGTAATAATAGTGCTATATTTGCAATGTTAATCATTTAAAACCCAATTAAAATGAACAAAGCAGAATTAGTTGATGCTATTGCAGCTGAAGCAAAATTGACGAAAGTTGATTCAAAAAAAGCCATTGAAGCTTTTATTAAAGTTGTAAAAGGCTCACTGAAAAAGAAAAACAACGTTGTTCTCGTTGGTTTCGGCACATTCAAAGTAAAGAAAATGGCTGCCCGCAACGGTAAAAACCCGCGCACCGGCAAAACCATCAAAATCGCTGCTAAGAATGTTGTTCGCTTCAAAGCCGGTACAGAACTGGCTGCTAAAGTGAAATAATTCACGCAAAGCATCAGAGAAAGGTCGTCTGCAAAACAGGCGGCCTTTTTTTTATATTTGCACATGCGCAATCAACGACTGTTACTTATTGCTATTATCATCAGCAGCGTGCTGAGCCCTTTTCTGTCTGCTGCTATGAATGTAGCGCTGCCGCAGCTTAGCAAAGACCTTGGTATGAACGCGGCCGAACTCAGCTGGGTGAATATGTCGTTCCTGCTGGCCTCAGCTGCATTCTGCATTCCACTTGGAAAAATGGCCGACCGCATAGGCCGCCGCAAAATGTTTATTATAGGAAATTATATTGTTTTACTCACATCAGCAGCATGCATTTTTGCGCAGGAAACTTATTTCTTTCTGGCGCTGCGATTCATTCAGGGAATTGGCTCCTCCATGCTTTTCGTTACCGGAACAGCCATCATTACATCAGCTTTTCCAAAAGAAAGCCGTGGAAAATTTCTCGGATATAATGTCACCGCAGTCTATATCGGATTGTCTGCAGCTCCCGTCCTGGGCGGATTTCTGATTGAATTTCTCAGCTGGCATTCGCTGTTTTATGTCAGCATCATCAATTCAATCATCGTTGTCGTTTTGATGCATTTTTATCATGGCGACGATTGGAAAATGGGACGCAATGAGCCTTTCGACTGGATCGGTTCCATCGTGTACATAGTGTTTATGAGTTTACTGATGTATGGTTTTGCCAATATTATTCATCCCGAAGCCCTGATTATGACTACCATCGGAGCAATCGGAGTTGTTGGTTTCGTTTTATATGAATATCGTCGCACACATCCGGTTTTTGACGTCAGGTTTTTCGGTTCAAGCCGTCGTTATGCTTTTAGCAATCTGGCTGCCCTGATTAATTATGCAGCTACTTTTGCTGTTGGATTTTTGCTTAGTTTATATTTTCAATATACGCGCAACCTCAGCCCAGCCGCTACCGGAGCCATTCTCATGATACAACCGGTTGTCATGGCTGTTTCAGCCACCATCAGTGGCCGACTCAGCGATAAATATGATTCGCGCATTCTGGCGTCATCGGGCATGTTGCTGTCGGCCATTGGAGTTGGGATGCTGTTTTTTGCAAATGCTGAAACTCCTCATGAATTCTTCTATACAGCACTTGCCATTCTTGGAATTGGTTTTGGGTTTTTCTCCACACCCAATACCCATTCAATAATGAATTCGGTTGAACCTCCGCAATTCGGAACAGCATCGGCAACACTAAGCACCATGCGCATTTCGGGACAGATGATCAGTATGGGTATGGCCGCTTTATTTATCAGCTGGCTCATTGGTGCACAAAAAGTAAATGCTTCAAACGCGCTCCTGCTGGTCGATGTGATGCAATATGTCTTTGGAATTTTCTTCTTCCTGCTGCTACTTGGAACCTGGTTTTCGTGGGCCAGAGGGAAGCATGCGGCATAGGGCATGAGGCTTGCGGCTTGCGGCATAGGGCTCAACGCACAATACTGATTGCTGACGGCTGATGGCTGATCCGCCGCGTTTCGACAAGCTCAACGACCAGGCGGACTGAAAGCTAAATTGTAACGTCTGTAACGCGTAACGTGTAACGTGTATCGCCTGTAACGCAGTTTACGAAAGTCTGTTCTTATATTCTTCGTATCCTACGGAGCGCAGCAAAGTAAATTTTCCATCGCAGTCAATCTTTCCGATATGCGGATGGCGGACGCCGTTGAATAAGGTTGTCTTCACCATGGTGTAATGAATCATGTCCTCAAACTCAATCCTGTCGCCGGGTTTCAGTTCATAAGGGAAACTGTAGTCGCCATAAAAATCACCGGCCAGGCAGGTAGAGCCGCCCATACGGTAATTAAAAGCAAATTCATCGGGCTCCCCTGCTCCGGTAATGATAGGTTTGTAGGGCATTTCGAGCGTATCGGGCATATGCGCGCTGAACGACACATCGAGGATAGCGGTTTTGATGCCGCCGCTCTCAACCACGTCGAGCACCGTTGCCAGCAGGAATCCCGTGCGCCAGCCAACGGCTTCGCCGGGCTCAAGAATAATTTTCAGGTTCGGATAACGCGATTTGAAATCTTTCAGTAATGCAATCAGATGTTCCGGTTTGTAATCGGCACGTGTGATATGATGTCCGCCACCCATGTTGAGCCACTGCGCCTGTTTAAGCAGATGTCCGAATTTGTCTTCAACCACTTTTAAAACCCGCTCCAGCACATACGAATCCTGTTCACACATGACATGAAAATGCAAACCGGATATTCCTTCGGGCAATGTTGCAGGCAGCTGTTCAAGCGGAATTCCGAGACGTGAGCCGGGCACAGCCGGATTATAAATATCGGTTTCAATTTCCGAATAGCCCGGATTAATGCGCAGTCCCGCATGTATTTCGGGACGATGCAGCATTTTGCCTTTGTATTTATTCCACTGATTAAGCGAGTTGAACGTGATAGTCTGACTCAATTGCAGCAATTGTTCAAAATCGTTTTCTTCGTAGGCAGGGGCATACGTATGAGCTTTCACACCCATTTCTTCATGGATTAATCTGGCTTCATTCACCGAACTGGCGCAAGCTCCGCTGAGAAATTGCTTCATGAGCGGAAAGAAATGCCAGAACGACATTCCTTTTAGCGCGACCAGAATATCAATACCCGCTTCTTCTCTTACTTTCTGCATGAGCTGCAGGTTTGCGAGTAGTTTGTTTTCTTCAATAACAAAACACGGAGAAGGAATGTTTGAATGCATCGGAATAGTTATTAATTTGAAAAATAAAACGCTGCTGTCATCCTGAGCGGAGTCGAAGGACACAGCAGCGTTTTATCAATAATTATCGCTCTTCGACTCCGCTCAGAGTGACAATTATTTCTCAACAGGCAATGCCTTATCAATCTCTTCCTGCCAGGGCAGACCATACTTGTTCAGATCGGCCATGAACGGATCCGGATCAAATTCTTCGACATTGAAAACGCCGGCACCTGTCCACTTTCCTTCAAGGAACATCTTTGCGCCAATCATGGCAGGAACGCCGGTTGTGTAGCTTACACCCTGTGCGCCTGTTTCTTTGTATGCCTGCTCGTGACTGCAGTTGTTCCATACATAGTATGTTCTTTCTTTTCCATCTTTGATTCCGCGAATCTGGCATCCGATGCTGGTTTCGCCTTTGTAATTTTCTCCGAGGCTTCCCGGATCGGGCAGCAATGCTTTCAGGAACTGAAGAGGAACAATATCAACACCCTGATATTTGATGGGCTTGATAGAGGTCAGACCAACTTCCTGCAACACCTCAAGTGCAGTGATGTAGCGCTGTCCGAAGGTCATCCAGAAGCGAGCGCGTTTGAAATGCGGATAATTTTTTACCAGCGATTCAAGCTCTTCGTGGTGCATAACATATGATTCGCGCGGTCCGATGTTCGGATATTCAATAGGTTTATGTATTTCGAGCGGTTTGGTTTCAATCCATTTGCCATTCTCCCAATACAAGCCATCCTGCGTGATTTCGCGGATGTTGATTTCAGGATTAAAATTCGTTGCAAAATATTTTCCGTGATCACCGGCGTTGCAGTCAACAATATCGAGATAATGCATTTCGTCGAAATAATGTTTCTTCGCATATGCAGTGTAGATGCTGGTTACACCTGGATCGAATCCGCAACCGAGAATGGCTGTGAGACCGGCTTCTTTGAAACGATCCTGATAGGCCCACTGCCAGCTGTATTCGAATTTGGCTTCGTCGATGGGTTCGTAATTGGCAGTATCGAGGTAGTTGACACCCGCATTCAGACAAGCATCCATGATATGCAGATCCTGATACGGAAGTGCAACATTGATGACCAGCTGAGGTTTATATTCTTTCAATAATTTTGTAAGTTCTTCAACATTATCGGCATCGACAGCAGCAGTCTGTATGCGGTTTCCGCCTATTTTTGCAGCAATGGCATCACACTTCGATTTGGTGCGGCTTGCCAGCATAATTTCGCTGAACACTTCAGGCAACTGTGCACATTTGTTTGCTACAACGGTTCCGACGCCACCAGCGCCGATTATAAGTACTCTTCCCATGATGAATTTGTTTTTTTACAAAAATAGCAGAAAAATCTGAATCCTGTTCAGAATAAACAATTTATTAAACGCCTGTAATTTTTACAGAAATTATTTCCTTCCGTGCCGGAACAGAAAATCTTTTTCTTCTTTTGTTATTGAGTCGTAGCCGCCTTTTGAGATTTTATCGAGAATAGAATCGATGCGACTATTTTCAGCTGCACGACGATCGCGGTATTCATGATCTGTCTCGGGTCGGGTATGATTGTTTACACGCGCTTTCATTCTGGGTTTGCGCTGAAATAATTTTTTCAGTCGCGCAGAAAGTGCAAAGCCTTTCATAGAGCCGGATTTCAGAAATAAGCCATACGCAATTCCAAACAATGCGCCGCCCAGATGTGCGATATGTCCGCCCGGATTCGAAGCCGTGATGCTCAATACATCGATCAGCACAAATATCAGCGCCAGATACTTCAATTGAATCTGACCGAAAAGAAACAGGCGCAGGTTCATGTTCGGAGCATAGGCAGCTACTGTAAACAAAACGGCCATCACCGCTGCACTGGCGCCAATGGCGTAGCTTACAGGTATGATGGAAGCAAAAACAGGGAAAAAATTATACGCAGCCACAAATGCGATTGAGCCTGCCAAGCCACCAGTTATGTATGAAATCCAGAGTTTGCGGTTATTTAAAACAGTAAGAAAAATGACACCGCTGAAATACAGCATCAGCATGTTGAGCAGAAAATGCCAGAACGACATATGCAGAAACATGGTGGTAAACGCTGTCCAGGGGCGGGCTGCAAGCTGAATCAATTCGGCCGGCAACGCCATCTGAAAAACAAACGGAGGCAAACCTCCGGTAAGTGTGTGTTGCACATTATACAGGAATGCAAACAGCTCGCCTACTCCAACCAGCAAAAACACAATGGCATTGATCAGAATCAGTCTCGAAACGGCCTGTTTCGAAAAAAGGAAATTGAAAAATCGGTTCAGAAAACCACCCTGATGCGACGGCTGATAAAACATTATTTTCTCCTGAATTTATATTTGTTGCGCCAGTACATGATGAGTAAAAATCCAAACAACATACCGCCCAGATGCGCGAAATGTGCGACTCCTGGCTGATTTCCGGATATACCGAAAAAGAATTCCAATGCTCCGTAAATAATGACGAAATATTTGGCTTTGATCGGAAACAGAAAGTAAATATAGATCTGCTGATTCGGGAACATCATTCCGAACGCCAGCAAAATTCCGAAAACAGCTCCTGAAGCGCCTACCATGGGGATAGACATTCTCCATTGCAACATTGTTTGCAATTGATCAAAACTCTGCCCTATAAATGCAGGATCATCCGGTCGCATGTTCCACTTTTGCATAAGGTTGTTGGCGGTATCAACAAACTCCTGTGTAGCAAAATTCTCCTGAACAATGTTTTTAAAATCAGCAATATTTGGATTGGACGCATACATTTCAAGCATTTCTTTAAGCTGGTTCATCTCATACCAGTTAATTCCAAGCTGAACCAATGCAGCACCCACACCCGTCACGAAATAAAAAGTAAGAAAGCGCTTTGAGCCCCAGAAATTTTCAATCAGATAGCCAAACATCCATAGGGCGAACATATTGAAAAACAAATGCGAAATGTCGCCATGCATAAACATGTAGGTGACAAATTGCCATGGTCTGAAGTTTTCCGATTCAACCCAGCTTAATCCCAAAATGGAGTACAGATCTGTTCCCTGCGGCTCCAGGGCCAATGTTGCCAGAAATACCAGCACATTGATGATGAGCAGATTTTTGACAGCTGGAGGCATCATCGAAAATCCGCCCGGACGATAGTATGTATTCATATTCAGAGTTCAGAATTAGTGCAGCCATTTGGCCAGATCATCGGCTGGAATGATGGAGTAAATCTTTTTTCCCTCCGGAGAAATCTCTGCATTGGACGATGTAAATAATTTCGAAATCATCAGCTGCATCATTTCCCGGTTCAGAAACTGGCCAGGCCGCACGGACAACTTTCTTGCCATTGACAAAATGACAGTTTCGCGGCTTCCGCCTTTGACAATTCCGCCAGATTTGAAATCTTCCAGTACACTTTCGAGCAATTGCGTCACTGTAATTCCTTTCAGTTCGATATGCTCGGGAATGGCGCTGACACTGAACATATCGAGGCCCAACTGCGAAATAACAAAACCATGCTGATTGAGTTCATCGCTGATTTCGGCCATCAATTCACTGTCGGCAGCATTCAGTTTGATATTTTCAGGGAACATGAGCATCCGCGCATGATGCGAATCGCTGTGATTTGTTTTCAACAGTTCATCATATACAATGCGCTGGCTGGCTGCCTGCTGATCGACCAGCAGCAGACCCGATTTCACACTACTGACTATATATCTCCGGCCAATCTGTATATATGATTCACCCGCAGAAAGCGCATCGTGATCGGTACTCAGCGCTGACATGGCCGATGTCTGATCAACCACAGCTTCAACAGACTCTTCATTTTCCCAATATTGACGCGAACGTTCAGCGCTTGTATAATCGATGGGCTGCACCGAATTGCGGAATGGATTATAATCGGGATTGACTTTGATTGTTGGAATTTTTACTTCGCGGTTTGGATTCATCGAAAAGTCGATGCCCTGCTCCACTTCGAAATCGATGCTCGGCATGGCGTTACTGGTTCCAAGGGAGCGACGGATGGTGCTTGAAATCATCGACGCCACCATGCGTTCATCGCGGAATTTTATTTCCGTTTTTGTCGGATGAATATTGATATCAATTTCAGCCGGATCAACTTCGATGAAAATAAAATAGCCCGGAAAAGCATCGGGTTGAATCAAGCCCTGAAAGGCATTTTTAATGGCCGCGTTGATATAATTGCTACGAATAAAGCGGTTGTTGACAAACAGGTATTGCTCGCCCCGCGTCTTTTTTGCAAACTCGGGTTTGACCACAACCCCACTCACTTTTACATATTGTGTATCCTGCGACACCGGCAGCAATTTCTGCAGATAACCTTTTCCAAACAAAGACACAATGCGCTGTTGCAGATTTGCAGGTTCGTGGGTGGCCAGAATTTTTGTGCCGTCGAATATTCTGAATCTGAGATGGGAATTGGGAATGGCCACATGATAAAACTCTTCCCAGATATGGTTCATTTCGGCCTGGTCGCTTTTCAGAAACTGGCGTCGTGCAGGAATATTGAAAAACAAATCCTTAACCTGCAGGTTGGTGCCGACAGGCGAACTGCACATTTCCTGCGAAATAAATTTCGATCCTTCGATAACGATATTGATTCCGGTGTCGTCGTCTTTCTGCCGTGTTTTCATGTCGACGCGCGCTACAGAAGCGATAGACGCCAGCGCTTCGCCGCGAAAACCAAACGACTTAATGGCAAATAAATCTTCGGCCCGGTTGATTTTTGAGGTGGCATGACGCTCAAAAGCCATACGGGCATCGCCAATGCTCATGCCTTTTCCGTTATCGATGACCTGAACCAGTGATTTCCCGGCATCCTTCAATACCAGATCAATGGAAGTTGCACCAGAGTCAACCGCATTCTCGAGTAATTCCTTTACCACCGAAGCCGGCCGCTGTACTACTTCACCTGCTGCAATCTGATTGGCAACCGAGTCCGGTAATAATTTTATGATATCCGCCATAAAAACACCTTACATGACAAAAATGACATACAAAAGAGCCAGAATAATCAGCACGTAAATCAGGATATTCTGACTGCGCTTGTTTTTACTCTTAACGGCATCCCGTCTGAATCTTTCATATGCTTCGCGGGTTGATTTTCCAGGACCATCCGGAGTTTTTTTATACAGTTTGTCTTCATCTTCCGGTTTGTAAAAACGCGGTTTGTATTCAAACTGTTTGGGTTTTGGCGTATATAAAAAACGAAGTTTCATGATCGTACAATTTCATAACAAAGGTACGAAAACGTTTCGGGATATACAACCCAATCAGTATCAGGCGCTGAATGCATCAGTTAATGGCGCAGCAGGAAAAATCCTCCATTACTTAACATTGTTTTGTTGACAATATGCCGGTTTGTGCTTTTTTTCAACCTGATAATTAAGTACTTTTGTATGTAACAAAAAAGGATTTATCATGAAACCTATAAGCTTTGTATTGCTTTTTTTCGCATTCATCCAACTTTCTTCGGCTCAGTTCAATGCTTCATTCAAGCGTTTGTATGACATTGCCGATGGATATATATACGGAGAAAACTACATTGATGCTCTGCCTTGTTTTAAAAAGCTGGACAGTCTGGCGCCAAATAATGCCAACATACAATTCAATCTGGGACTGTGTTATTTAAAATCATTTACTGAAAAAAATCTTGCATCAAAATATCTGGAGCTTGCATCACAGAATATTTCCACCGATTATTACGGAAATTTCAATGAGAAATCGGCGCCCGTGTTCACCTATTATTATCTGGCCAAAGCCTATTTTTACGAGCAGAAATTCGATCTGGCCATTGAGAACTACGAGAAATTCAGGTATTATCTTACACCCGATGACGAAGAGTTAATTCGCGATGTAAACCGGCAGCTTGCTGTGACCTACAATGCAAAAAATCTGGTTGCCAACCCCATTCAGATCAGAACACAAAATCTGGGACCAATTATCAATTCGAAATATCCCGACTATGCTCCGGTAATGGCACCTGATCAGAATTATTTCGTCTTCACCTCGCGTCGTGAAGGTTCGGTAGGTGGAAAAAAAGATGATAAGGGAAAATTTTTCGAAGATATTTACATGGCCAACTGCGATAATAAAGGTTGCGATTTTTCCGGATTAAAACCAATTCCCGGCAATGTAAACACCAATGGCCACGAAGCCAGTATCAGCATGTCGTGGGACGGTTCAAGCCTGTTTATTTACAAAGATGATAAAGGCGACGGAAATATTTACATCAGTAAGTTCGAAGACGGAAAATGGTCTACCACCGAAAAGCTGGGAGCTGAAATCAACACCAAGCATTATGAAAATCACGCCTGCCTGAGCCCGGATGGCGAAACATTGTATTTTGTGTCGGATCGTCCAGGTGGTATGGGTGGAAAAGATATCTGGATGTCGCATCGGATTGGTTATAACAAATGGGGTAAAGCCGTAAATCTTGGACCCCGCATCAATTCAGAATATAACGAAGATGCACCGGTGCTGCTGTCCGATGGGAAAACACTGTATTTCAGTTCTGAAGGACATGAAAGCATGGGCGGTTATGATATTTTCTACAGTATTTTTGACAATGGCGACTGGTTTTATCCACGCAACATCGGATACCCGTTAAATACGGTGAATGATGATATTTTCTTTGTGCCAACCCTGGATGGAAAAGAAGCCTATTACGCTACCGAAATGCCCGATGGATACGGCGATCTGGATATTTACCGCATTCAGATTGTGAGTAAATTCGAGCAAATAGCCATTTTATCAGGTTCGGTTCGCGACACCGTTACAAACATACCCATCGATGCACGGATTGTGGTGTTTGACATGGCTACGAATGAAATTTACACACAGCTTGAAACTGAAAAAACAACCGGAAATTTCAATACAACACTCAAAAGCGGACATAAATATAAAATAGTTGTCACAACGCAAACCGGAGTACAGGCTGTCGATTACTATGATATTCCTTACTCCGGAAACGAAGATCTGGCCTTTTACAAACCATATTACTTCGGGAATGTGATTGCCATGGAACCCGATACCATTCTTGAAAGAATCAATGTGGGACAGCGCATGGGCGACCGTTTTGTATTGAGAAATGTATATTTTGATTTCGATAAATCAACTTTGCGACCCGAATCCAAAGCAGAACTCGATCGTTTGGTGTCGCTGCTGAATGCATTACCTGACCTTAAAATCGAACTGTCGGGCCACACCGATATCAAAGGCTCAGCCTCATATAATAAAAAACTGTCCGAAGACCGCGCCATGGCTGTTGTTCAGTACCTGGTCGGTGCCGGCATCGATTCAAAACGACTCACCTATATGGGATACGGATTCGATCAGCCAATTGCAACGAACGAAACCGACGAAGGCCGCCAGCTGAACCGCCGTACCGAATTCCGCATTGCAGGCTCGTCGAGCAGTGGTATTATTCTGGGACAATATCTCACCGATGCCAATCTGAATGTCACCAATAATCAGCCTTCGGGCAACTATACCGATGTACTGATTGATTATAAACAACGTTTTTATATCATCGGCGGCAGCTTTATGTTCCTTAAAAATGCCGAGAAATTCCGCGATGAACTCCGCGCTGGTGGCTATCCTTCAGCCGAAATTGTCGGACAGAACTCAACCGGTTCTTATCGTGTTTCTTATAAAAGTTTCGATACCAAAGACGAAGCGCTTAAAGAACTGGATAATCTGAAACGCGATACGTGTAATGATGGACTTTGGGTGCTGCAGAAATAACCAATGGAACACTGAACACTGAACCTGTCTGCCAGTTTAACTGCAACAGGCAGGCAAGGCAGGCAAGGAAGTGAGAAGGAAGAAGTGTAGTCTGAATTACCAATAACCATTAACCCTTTCGAACACCGAACCTGTCTGACTGCCAGGCAGGCACTGAACAAGGAAGGAAGAAGGAAGAAGTGTAGTCTGAATTACCAATAACCATTAACCGTTAACCATTAACCAGCTCACCGCTCGCTGCTCACCGCTAAGTCCAGACTCCTGATAAGACCAAGCTTAAAAGTGTATCACTTCGCCAAACAATCGCGTAGCATACTGGTCGGTTGTCAGCGATAAATACGTGAGGACAGAATCGATATAAGCTTCCCTGGAATTCAGATCGAAAATCGCAAAAGCGCTGTGGTTGCCATTTTGCTTTGTGTATTTGCGGATCCATTCGCCAAATGATTTCTGCAATTCAGGGTATTGTTCACATTCGGATTCAATATTATCAGCCGTATTTTCGCCATCATACAAATCAAGCATAAACTGAAAAAGTGTCGACAGAATGAGCTCCACATAACGGTTGTAGCGCCGGATACGCGGATGATTATATATGTACTGATAATTGAAATCCTTAATACTTCGCATCAATCCGAAAGTCTCTGAATCGAGCATCAGGCCATCTTTTACAGAACTGTTTTCGCACAAATCAATAATGAAATTATGCATCAGCGATGTCGTGAAAACGCTCTCGGTTACTGACGGATACTTCTGTCGGATAAGATCGTTGAGCTCTCTCACCTGCTCTTTCGTGAGTATATTCAATCGCTGTGCATCTTCGATATCGCGGCCGAGATAGGCAATTTTATCGGCGATTTTCACCACGCAACCTTCCCATGTATAGGGCGCATATTCGTTCGGACGACTGATGGTTTGCAAATCAATGGTTTCGTTTCTGGGCTTTAATCCGTTCTGATCGACTTCGCCGCAATGCGAAATAATGCCGTCGCGCACAGCATAAGTCAGATTTAATGGTTGCTCAACGCCCTGCAGATCGGGCAGACTTTCGATACAGTCGACCACACGCAGGCTGTTGCGTTCGTGCCAGAATGTGTGATTCAGATGTTCCTTTGATAATTTTGCAATGACTTTTTCGCCTTCATGACCAAAAGGAGCATGACCCAGATCGTGTCCCAGCGCAATGGCAGTGCCGAGTTCAGCATTCAGTCCAAGCTCTTCACAAATGGTACGCGATACCGCTTCGACATGATGTACATGCTCGATGCGCGTACAGATGTGATCGTTCATGGTTGCATAAAATACCTGCGTCTTGTGCTTCAGGCGCCTGAATGCATTGCAATGAAGAATACGGTTGTAATCGCGCGAAAAATCGGAACGGATGTCTTCACTCTTTTTATAAATGTCCTGCCGGCGCGAAACGGATTGCTCAAACTTCGCGTGCCCGTTCTGTATAGCTTCTGATGCAAATCTTTTCATGTTCTTTTACTTATAGCAAATGTACATTATTTTTGTCCACGGATTTATTCGCATCTTATATTATTATTGGAGCTCATGAGCTCGTGCCTTTCAGGCACTTTGGTTCACTGATTACACTGATCCGCCGCGACGGACATTGTTTCAATATCCTCAGGAAAACTTTGGATTTTGAACGGATATAATGAGGCTGTCTCAAAAAGTCTTCAGCGACAAAAACAACATTCCATCGTCTGGAAGCGACGAAGGAGCTGGAGGACATGGAACCGTTGTTTTTGCTGTTGTTACGACGGTTTCATGTTCCGGCATCAATACCAATTTTTCAACTTAGCTGTTTGCCGCAACGGTGGAATGTCGTAACACTCCACTATTTTGAAACAGCCTCATTACCACGGATATTACCACGGATATTTAAGTGAATATTACACGTCAATAAATATTGCGCAGCAATAATAATTGACATCCGTGTGTTCCTGATGGTGCTGCTGAGGAAAAAATATCCGTGAACCGAAGTGCCTGGAAGGCACTGAGCTCGACTTGTCCCGTTTTACGGTATGAGTACCCGAAATAATTTATGCATGCGAATAAATCTGTGTAATCCGTGGACCATGTATTAGAATTCAATAGTGTTGAAGGTCGATTCAGAATATTGCAACAATTGCTCAATCTGCCGTTATGAACCCGAAGAACTTCAGGTTGACACGGTGGATGATGAATTATGGATGTTGAGATTTTTTCAAACTGCATGATTAATATCAATTTTTGTCCCTCGAATTCATGTCGGGCAAGCCTGAATCTGTTGTAATTTTGAATCAGTCTAAACAACAAAAATAAAACGTCATGAAAAAGCTTGAAATATTACCCGAATTTCGTCTTGATTTTCCGTACACACTTCCGGTTCTGGATTTTGAATATTCAGCACTGGAGCCATATATCGATGCCCGCACGATGGAAATACATCATACAAAACACCATCAGGCGTATGTAGACAATTTGAACAAAGCGTTGGGCGACGATGCGCTGATCAGCAAACCACTGCTGCACCTGTTCGACAAAGCCGGCGAAATGGCTCCTGCAGTGCGCAACAACGGAGGCGGACATTACAATCACTCCCTGTTCTGGAAAATATTAAAAATCAACGGTGGTGCAAAACCCGAAGGCGAGTTGCTGAATCACATCATCAGAACATTCGGCAGCTTTGATGAGTTTAAGGAAGAATTCGGCAAGGCCGCTGTATCGCGCTTTGGAAGCGGCTGGGCGTGGCTGTCGGTAGATGAGGAAAATAAATTGTTCATCAGCTCGACACCCAACCAGGACAATCCGTTGATGAGTGTTGCCGAAAAACGGGGATATCCCGTTATGGGACTTGATGTG
>Ga0209639_1002436_pt1 | contig 14630 bp, 9 predicted proteins | sample EPASupsiteHSE605_FD_187268 | JGI IMG/M metagenome (GOLD analysis project Ga0209639, IMG submission 187268) | Bioremediated contaminated groundwater from EPA Superfund site, New Mexico - Sample HSE6-05 (SPAdes) (version 2) | ecosystem: Environmental > Aquatic > Deep subsurface > Groundwater >...
TTGAGCACCTGCTTGTATTACCTCCAAAAGCAGCAAAGAAAGATGGCTTTTCTGAATTGCTTTCTGTTGCTCTTCTGTTAAAATTTGATTCATGAACAATATCTGTTTGTTGCTCATTCGTCCTTGATTTATTTCTAAATTCGCCAAATATTAATACTATTCCTAAAAGTACAAGTGCCAAAGAAATTGTAATTCCATTAAGCTTTTGTCTGTCAAACCAATTCTGTTCGCTGATAAGTAACCATACACCAAAAAGCAAGAAAGCTACATTACCAATATTAATTCTTGAAGAAAGCATACTGCCGATTGCAGGAATGATGATTATAAGTGTCCACCATCCTTCAAAACTTCCCATACTCCAAAAATTAAATGCATCACCAAAATAAATTATTCCAAAAGCTATCGCAACTACACCAAATAATATTTTTGTTGCATTTTTCATTATACACACCTCTTATAACTGCTATTTATTTTCTTGTTCTCCTTTTCCATCCTTACCACTAACATTCTCTTTTTTATCAAGTAAGTCCAAAGGTTTTGCACTAAAATCACGAGTTGCTTTTAAAAGCTCATATAGCTCATAAATCTCGTCATTTTCTGATAGTTCGACGTTCTCATTACTATCAAAATTATCATTGTTTAACGCATCAATCATATTTTCTATTTCAACATCAGAAGTTACATTTGATCTATCTGCGTCAATAACACCAGACATATCTTCGATTTTCGCGTTACCTGTTGCAAATCTTCTTTCGTCATATCCACCTGCTGAGGCAAAAAATGCGTCCATCGAAAGATCTTTGAGTTCATCAGCAACATCCAAATACGGGTTCTCATACTCATCATCTGCACTATTACCTTTTGCATTTTTTGAGTCATATATTAATTCTTCCGTTTCATTTTTTTCAGTGCTTGATGTTTCAACCGATTCTTGAGTTTTGTCTTCTCCCAATTCTTGTACCAAATCTAATTCATTTTGCTTTGATTCTTGTGGTATTTGAACTGTCTCATAGCCTGAAAATTCAAAGTCATATACAGTATCATCCGTATTTACTGGATCTTCATGTACAATTTCTTTTTTTGCAATTTCGATGACTTTTTTTTCATCAATTATATTGTCAAAAAAATCTGTTTCCTCAAGTTTTTTAATCTTAGTTGTCTTTTGTGTTGAAGTGTTACTGTTAACAACATCTTCGTGTTTAGAATGCTGTTCACGCTCTTGTGTTGTCTTCTCCGTATTTTGAATTGCGTCTGTACACGAGAGCGTTAAATTAAAAGGGTGGGGGGTATTTTCAACCTCGCTTGAATCCACTGAATTTTCTAAATCTGTTGCTTCATCAGTATCTGTTTTATTTTCTTTATCTGTATTATTATCTGTGATTTCTGAATCAAAACTATCATTATCCGAGTTGTCTTTATTTTTTTCAGTTAAATCATAATCTTCATCAGTTGTCATAAGCTTTTTGAACAATTCGCCATCAATTTTTTCATACTCAATAAGATATTTTGCAACTCTGTGCAACTTATCAATATTAGAACGCATAATATCTTCTGCTCTCTCATAAGCGTTCGTGACAATCTTATTAATCTCATTATCAATTTCTGCTGCTGTATTCTCAGAATAGTTGCGAACATGATTATAATCTTTACCGAGGAAAACTTCCTGATTATTTGAGCCATAAGAAATTGGTCCAAGAATATCACTCATACCATATCTGGTAATCATCTTTCTTGCAATTTCTGTTGCTCTTTCAATGTCATTTGAAGCACCTGTTGAAATATCTCCAAGTACAACAGATTCAGCAACACGACCACCGAGCAAGGTTACAACCTCATTAAGCATATCGCTTTTTGCAGTATAACTCTTATCCTCAGTTGGAATAGACATTGTATATCCGCCTGCCATTCCGCGAGGAATGATAGATATTTGATGTACTGGGTCAAGTCCCTCAATATAGAAATTAGTGAGAGCGTGACCTGCCTCATGATATGCTGTTAGCTTCTTTTCCTTGTCGCTAATTTTCTTTGACTTCTTTTCAGTTCCAACCACAACTTTTATAGTAGCCTCGTCAATTTCTGACATCGTTATTGCATGCAAACCTCTGCGTGCTGCAAGAAGTGCTGCTTCATTAAGAAGATTTTCAAGGTCTGCACCTGTAAATCCGGCGGTTGAACGAGCAATTTTTTCAAGTTCAACATCTGGAGCAAGAGGTTTGCCTTTTGCATGAACCTTTAGTATTTCTTCTCTACCCTTAATATCAGGATAGTTAACTGTTACCTGGCGGTCAAAACGGCCTGGTCTTAAAAGTGCTGGATCGAGTATATCTGGCCTATTGGTTGCTGCAATAATTATTACACCTTCGTTTGTGCCAAATCCGTCCATCTCAACAAGTAACTGGTTAAGTGTTTGCTCACGTTCGTCGTGTCCACCACCCATACCAGCTCCACGGTGACGACCAACAGCATCAATTTCGTCTATGAAAATAATTGCTGGTGAGTTTTTCTTTGCTGCTCCAAAGAGATCTCTAACTCTTGATGCACCAACACCAACATACATTTCAACAAAATCGGAACCTGAAATTGAAAGGAAAGGAACTCCTGCCTCACCAGCTACTGCTCTTGCAAGCAATGTTTTTCCCGTTCCGGGAGGACCAACAAGCAAAACGCCCTTTGGAATTCTTGCTCCTAAATTGCTAAACTTTTTAGGGTCTTTCAAGAATTCAACTATTTCACTAAGTTCTTCTTTCTCTTCTTCAACACCTGCAACATCAGCAAAAGTTGTTTTACGATTTTCATCAACTCCTGCTTTTATTCTTGCCTTGCCAAAGCTCATTGTTCTGTTATTTTCGCTATTCATTGTTTGATTCATCTTCTTAGTAACAAAGACAAGTGCGGCAACAACAAGAGCCATCATGAAAACAGTTGGCAATACAGACATCCATACAGATGATTCTGCACCTTTAAAATAATCCATTTTTATTGGCTTATCAGCGTGCTGTATATTGTATTCCCTTACCTTTTCATGAACATCGGTTATAAACAAGTTAACATTAGGAACAGCATAAACTCTCTTTTCCTTTTCTCCCTTTAATACATATGTCAACTTGCCACTACCAATGTTAAGGCTATATTCTGTAATTTTACCTTCATCAAAGTAATTTATTATTTCGTAATATTCTGTCTTCTCTGTTGTGCTTGTAGAAAGATACCAAAAGATTCCTGAAATAATCAGGATTGGAATGAATATCCATGACAGTGCCGCACCCCAGCTGCTTTTTTTACTTTCCAATCAAAATCCCTCCTAAAATAGAGCATGTGCAAAACAATACAATTATTTGCTATAAACTTCCCTTTTTAAAATTCCTAAATACGGGAGGTTGCGGTATTTCTCGTCATAGTCAAGTCCATAACCAACCACAAACTCATCTGGAATCTGTGTTCCCATATAGTCAGCCGACAGAGAAACAGCGCGTCTGTCAGGTTTATCAAGAAAAGTGCATATCTTAACGCTGTTTGGATTTCTTGTTTTCAAAATTTCCATTAGCGATTTAAGCGTTCTACCTGTGTCTAAAATATCTTCAACTATCAAAAGGTCATAGCCAGAAAGATTAATATCAAGGTCTTTAATGATTTTCACTGTGCCTGAGCTAACTGCCTTATCACCATAGCTTGAAACAACCATAAAATCGATTTTGCATGGAATTGTTATAGCTCTCATAAGATCTGCCATAAATACTACAGAACCTTTAAGCACACTGATTAGTAAAAGATTTTTTCCCTCATAATCCTTGCTGATTTGTGTTCCAATTTTTTTTACTACTTCATAAATTTGTTCCTCGTCGAGCAAAACCTCTTTTATATCCTCTTCCACGGATTTACCTCCTGATTGTTATCTCCATAATTTTTTTTGTGTCCGCTGTTACAGCAACTTTTTCACTCGATCCAAAACCCTCAATCCAAAAGATTTCATCCTCGTTACCAAGAATTATAATGCTGTTTCTCTTCTCTGTTGGTATCTTAGACTCATTAAAAAGTTTTTTGAGCGACTTTGTAATTTTTCTACCGTGAGGAGAAAAATTGTCGCCCTGCTTTCTGCTTCTAAAAACACAGCACTTATCTATTTTATCATAATCAACGCAAATTTCCAATATGTCTTTATTAATTTTTTGTATACATTTATACTCAAAATTGTTAATTATCCTTATTTCAACTATTCCTGACGGGGTTTTTGTCATATTTTGTTGAAAGGGCACGCTCCAAAAATCAAGTTCTCCTCCATAATCGGGAAAGTCAAGAATGCCATTTTTAACTCTTAGGAAACAACCTGTACACACTTGAATTTGTCCTCCAACAGACAATATTTCATCTGCCGCATCAATATGCTTCTGCTCTGGATGAACACCGCAATTTTCAAAAATCAATTTTGCTAAGATTCTTTTTCTAATTGCTATATGCTCTTGGCTTATAAGCTTTGCATTAACTCCATTTTCAAGCTCTGCATTTTGCCTTGCAACATCTGCAAGTGAAGTGAGCAATTCATTATCCTGCTTTATACTTGAAACGCATCTACCTACTGCGTCTGTAAACAATGGATTTATTTGTTTCAGCTCAGATATAACATTGTGCCTTATGCGATTTCTTGAATACTGAGTTTCACTATTTGTACTATCTGTAACAAAATCAAGTTCATTACGTTCGCAATAATCTTCAATATCCTGCCTGCTACATTCAATAAGAGGACGAATTATATTTCCACGCTTAGCAGGAATACCACATAGTCCTTTGAGTGCTGTTCCTCGTGTCAAGTTAAACAATACGGTTTCAGCATTGTCACTTTGAGTGTGTGCTGTTGCAATAAGTGCGTTTTTATCAATACTTTCAAAAAACTCATACCTAATACGCCTCCCACATTCTTCCTCACTCTCACCAGTTTGCTCTGAAATAGCTGGAATATTGGCATGAAGGACTTTTAAATCTACTGAAATTTTTTCGCAATACTGCTTTACAAAATTCTCATCTTCATCTGCCTCTTTGCCACGGATACCATGATTAACATGTGCAGCAATGACATTAATATTATAATCATTTTTTTTTGAATTTAAAAAGTAAAGAAGCGCAATCGAATCTGCGCCTCCGGAAAAAGCAACAACCACCGTTGCTCCTGGAGCGAGCATTTGATAGCGCTCAATAACAGCTAAAGCTTTAGATTCCATCTCTGTTCCTTTCCAAGGTTGAGAACATTGTAAAATCCGGGTTCCATGCAAGCTCAACAGTCTCTGTTGGACCGTGTCTATTTTTTCCTATTATAAGTTCTACCTTGTTAACCTGTTGTTCTGCATCTGGATTATCTTCTTGGTCACCATAATAATCTTCACGATAAAGCATCATTACTATATCTGCATCCTGCTCGATAGAGCCTGATTCTCGAAGGTCCGCAAGCTGTGGCTTGTGGCTTTTCCCTCTGCCCTCTGTTCCTCTAGAAAGCTGTGCAAGAACAATAACAGGTATATTAAGATCTTTTGCCATAAGCTTAAGGTTTCTTGTTATTTCTGAAACTTCTTGAACTCTGTTCTCTGTTCTACCACCAGATTTCATAAGCTGTAAATAGTCAATTATTACACAGTCTATATCCTTCATTCTGCGAACTCTTGCCTTCATTTCTGGCACTGTTATGCTTGATGTATCATCAAAATATAATGGGCAGTCATAAAGAGCAGAAGTAGCCGTGCTTATTCTCATCCAGTCCTGTTCGTTAAGCAGACCTGTACGCATCTTTGTGCTTAAAACTCTTGCCTCTGTTGATAAAACCCTTTGTGCAATCTGCTCCTTTGTCATTTCCAGTGAGAAGAAAAGAACTTTCTTTTTAGCAATTACTGACACATTCCTTGCAAGGTTAAGAGCAAAGCTTGTTTTACCCATTGCAGGACGAGCACCAATAATTATAAGGTCTGACTTATTGAGACCTGAAGTAACCTTGTCAAGATCTGAAAAACCTGTTGAAAAACCAAGGTACTGCTCTCTCTCAGGTGAATTAAGTTTAGTTAGCCTATCATAAACACTGTCAGTTAATATTTCACCAACTCTGGAAGCATATGATGAACTCTTGCCCTGACGAATGTCATATATCCTTTGCTCTGCACTATCAAGCAAAGTATCCGCACTTTCTTCTTGGTTTGATGCACTATCAATTATGTCTTTTGAAACTCCAATAAGTGTGCGTATGTAAAATTTCTCTCTGATTATCTTGGCATATGCTTCAACATTAGCAGTTGACGGAACAGCCTGTGCAAGCTGAAAAAGGTATGTTTTTCCTGCTGCATCGTCATACACATTCTCTGCCTTAAGCTTTTCAAGCACAAGAAGCGGGTCAATCCTGCCCCCCATACCTTCAATGCTCAGCATAGCAGCGTAAATTGCCCTGTGTTGCGGAAGATTAAAATATTCTGTTTTAAATCCGCATTCACTTGCTTGAATCTGGTTAATGCAAGGTGGGTCAATAAGGATCGAACCCAAAACCGCTTGTTCCGCCTCAAGGCTGTACGGAATATTCATATCCATAGTTAAATTCACATTTTGCACGGATTTATTTCTCCTTATAATAAATATGGATTACAGGAAATTATGATTCGCTAACCTGCACTTTTACCTTTGCAACTATTCCATTATAAAGCTTTATTTCAGCCTCATAAGTTCCGAATGCTTTTATATCATCAACTGTTATTTTTCGTTTGTCAACATCAATACTGTATTCTTTTTTTATTTGCTCTGCAATTTCTTTTGCTGTAACAGAACCAAACAATTTGCCACCCTGACCTGCCTTTGCAGTAATCTTTATTACTTTACCTGAAATTTTATCTGCTGATGCCTGAGCTGCTGCTGTTTCAGTTTCTAACTTGTGCTGTTTTGCCTGCTCTGCATTCTTAAGTTCTGTTATATTCTGAGCATCTGCGGGAGTTGCAAGATTTTTTGGAAACAAAAAGTTTCGTGCATATCCATCAGATGCATTTACAAGCTCACCTTTTTTACCAAGTCCTTTAACATCCTGTTTCAAAATTACCTTCATTTATATTTCCTCCAAAATTAGTTCTTTTTATCAAAAAAGTCATCCAATGCTGAACGAAGCCTTCCAAGTGCATCTTCCATGGTTACATTCTTAAGCTGTGCCGCCGCCATAGTTTGGTGACCTCCTCCGCCCAACTTTTCCATTATTACCTGAACATTCATTTCTCCCATTGAACGAGCAGAAATATTAATTATTTCGCCTGTTTTGAAAATCACATATGACGACTTTATTCCTTCAATATTTAGAAGCTCATCCGCAACCTGAGATGAAACTATACGAACATTTTGAACACCTTCTGATGCTATTGCAAGTGCACAATTTTTGTAGGTTGTAGAGTTGCCAATAATTGCATTTCTCTGTTTATAATTATCCATACTGTTTGCAAACAACCGCTTAACTGCGACAGTGTCTGCACCTCTGCCACGAAGATAAGCTGCCGCCTCAAAGCTACGGACACCTGTTCGCAAAACAAAATTGCGTGTATCGAGCATTATTCCTGCAAGCAATGCTTCAGCAGCAACCGACTCAAGAGGAGTTCTAACTGTGATATACTGCAAAATCTCTGTTATCATTTCTGAAGCGGATGATGCTGTTGGTTCATTATAAAATATAACCGCATTGTCTATGTAATCAACAGTTTTTCTGTGGTGGTCAATTACTACGACAGTTTCAACTGCATCATAGATGGGTCTATATTCAAGAAAATCCGCACGGTGAGTATCAACAACAACAAGCAAGGTCTTTTTGTTTACCAAAGCCTTCGCTTGTTCAGGCTCAACAAAGAGTTCTCCCATTCCTTTTGATTCAAGATGATTTATCAAAGATTCCGCCAATGTTTTTTCTCTGTACAGAGCTATTTTAGCTGATTTTCCAACCGCTGCTGCTGCACTGCAAACACCTACAGCTGCTCCAATACTATCAAGATCTGAATAACAATGACCCATAACAATTACATTTTCACTACTATCAAGCAATTCTGCAAGTGCAGCAGAAATGATTCGTGTTTTTGTCTTTGTACGCTTTTCAACTCCGCTTGAGACACCGCCAAAGAACTCATAGTTGCCTTTGGTTTTCAGTGCTACTTGATCACCACCACGACTTTGTGCCATATCGAGTGACTGTCTTGCGGATTCATCGCATTCCAGCATTGTGTTGCCTCTGCCACAACCAATTGAAAGCGTAATACCAATTATCTTTTCCTCATATTCAAAAGCTCTGATTTCGTCCAGAACCTTGAAACGCTCTTCAATCATTTTTTGCAAGCCACGCTCTTCAACGATGATAATGGATTTACCATTTGAAATTTTTCTCATTACACACGGGAATTGTGCTGTCCAAGATTCTATAATTTTTTCAATTCCACCGTTTATTACAGCGACTTCACTATCCTTATAGTTCTGAGATATTTCTTCAAGATTATCAACAACAGCATGCAAAATTGCAGGACGAGAAAGCTCATATTCCTCTGCTGTGTTTTTAAGCACTGTATCGTCAACAAAATATATTATATACATTGTGCTATTTTTGGGTGTAATTTTGTTTAAATATAATGTATATTTTTTGCCTTTATATTCTGTGCTGCTACTTCCCATTGATAAGAGTTCACTAAGTTCCATACCTAATGTAAACTGTTTAATATCATCACTTTGCAATTGCTCATCTACAATTACTTTTGCATTAAACAGTTCATTACACCATAAAATCTTACCATTTTCCTCAGCCACAACAACAGGAAAAGGAAAGCCATCTAGCGAATTTTTTTGGCTATAGTCAAGATAATCAGCTGTTTTTTTAACAGTTCTTTTTAACCTATCACTAACTGATTTTGAACGTACAATTGCAACAACAGCTATTACAAGAATCAAAGAAACTTGTACAACAGCTATCTGCCAATTGTAATATGCCATAATTCCTGTAAAAATCATAGCAATTATGAATACCGTAATCTGTATCGGATAATTCATAAAAAAGGTCTTGACTTTCATTTAAAAATTATACCTCCATGATTATTGGCAATATCATTGGGCTTCTTTTTGTACGCTCATAAAGCAAGTGCGAAACCTCGTCACGAAGTTTTGTTTTTATTGTGCTCCATTCTCTTATGCCGTTTTGAACACAAATATCAAGAGCATATTGTGCAACACTGCGTGCCTCGTCCATAAGTTCTTCTGATTCACGTACGTATACAAATCCTCTTGAAACAACATCAGGTCCTGCAAGAACCTCACCTGTTGCACTATCAATTGTTGCAACAATTATAATAAGACCATCCTGTGCAAGATGCTTTCTATCCCTAAGAACTATGCTGCCGACATCGCCAACGCCATATCCGTCAACAAAAACTCTGCCCGCAGGAACATTTCCCAAAACTTTAATTTCTTTTGAGGAAATCTCTATTTTCTTACCAATATCAGGAACAATTATATTTTTCTTATCTATTCCCATATTTTCTGCAAGCATAGCATGCTTCACAAGATGCTTTTGCTCGCCGTGAACAGGGATGAAATACTTAGGCTTTGTAAGCCCGATCATAAGCTTTAGTTCCTCTTGACAAGCATGACCAGAAACATGTACTTCATACATCTTTTCATATACTACTTCTGCACCAAGTTTCATAAGCTCGTTAACAACCTTGCTGACCATTTTCTCGTTGCCAGGAATAGGCGTCGCTGAAATAATTACATAGTCATTTTGCCCTATTGAAACCTTGCGGTGGTCAGAAAAAGCCATTCTGGTAAGAGCGGACATTGGCTCGCCCTGACTTCCCGTGGTTATAAGAACCAAATTTTCAGGTGTATATTTGTTAATCATATCAAGCGGAATAAGCAATCCTTCTGGAACATTTAGATATCCAAGTTCCTTACCGATGTTAACAACATTTTCAAGACTTCTTCCTGAAAGAGCAACCTTTCTGCCGAGTTCTTGTGCAACATCCATTATCTGCTGAACTCTGTGTATATTCGATGCGAATGTTGCAACAATTATTCTGCGGTTGCTAGCCTTTTTAAACAATAATTCAAAAGACTCTCCAACTTTACTTTCACTAACTGTGTATCCTGGTCGCTCTGCATTTGTAGAGTCAGAAAGAAGGCAAAGCACTCCCTCTTCTCCTATTTGAGCAAAGCGAGCAAGATTAATCATATCGCCATCAATAGGTGTGCTATCGATTTTAAAATCGCCAGTCTGAACAATTGTGCCTGCACCACATTTGATTGCAAATCCAAGTGCATCTGGAATAGAATGATTAACATGAATCATCTCAATATCAAACTTACCCAAAGTAACATGATCCCCTGGTTTTACTACATTTAACTTCACCTTGTCAAGAATACCATGTTCCTTAAGTTTGCCCTGAATAAGCCCGATTGCAAGTCTTGTACCATAAACAGGCAGATTAACAATCTTTAGCAAATATGCAAGACCACCTATATGATCCTCATGTCCATGCGTAATCAATATGCCTTTGATTTTATCAATATTTCTCTCGATGTAAGTGAAGTCGGGCAAAACAAGGTCAACACCTGGCATATCCTGATCAGGAAAGGCCAAGCCACAGTCGACTATGAACATATCTCCATCATACTCATAAAGTGTAATATTTTTTCCAACCTCGTTAAGACCGCCAAGAAAAGCAATTTTAACTGGTTCCGCATTATTTGATTTTGATGCAGGCGATTTTTTCATTGAATTTGTGCGTCCCGAAGGACGATACCTGCGTTCGCCCGTATTTTTCTTTTCATTGGTATCCCTAACAATTGCATCTACAATTGCTTCTTTTTTGTTTTGCATAAATTATCTCCTTATTTATAGAAACAGTACTAACCCCAACCCGAAAGGCGAGGAACTAACAATTTTAATGTATTGAATTATCCGAAAACATAATATGTGAAGGCAAATGTATAAACCGAATATACCGCCGCCATGTGTTACGACGACGGTATCAATAAACATTATCAATATTCTACAGCTATTCTCCAGTAAAGTCAAGCAAATGGAACTTATTTGTGGTTTATATTTGCTTTAACCCTTTCTTCTATTTCTGCACAAAGGTCCTGTGCAGCCTCCATATTTGATGCCTCTGCAAAAACTCTTAATTTATCGCCTTTACGAGTAGGAGTTATAAGAAGTCTTCCACTATCTCTTTTTAATGTTATTCCCTCTTTGCCCGAGTTAATTTCACTATTATCAAGCCCTAATATTTCCGACAACTGTGTAGGAGATATATCTATCTCCAGAACTTTTCTTTGTACATAGAAATCAGGAACTTCCATAAGCAATTGAGAAAGGGTCATTCCTCGCTCATTCATTATAGCCAGTACACGAACAGCCATAAACAAACCGTCTCTTACCCAACCTTGTTTTATACTCAATCTGCGTGCTTCACTATCCGTGTTATCCGCAGGTGATCGAAGATAACGTAAGGCTCTTTTATCATAGCTTTTTGCAAGATTATTTAAGAACTGCGGTGCTTCATATGGTAATGCTATATCACGACCACTTTGCAACTCATTTATACAACAAATAGCAAGCAATTTTTCATAAGACACTTCACCAATATTATCATCTATAATGTTAAGCAATGTACCATCATTATTTATTTTCATAATCATTTTTGACGAATATTCGCATCCAAGTCTATCAAGACATTCACGTAAAACCCTAGAAATTTGTTCATTTTCGCACTCAATTCCCACACTCTGACCTACAAGTCCATAGCGTGCTTGCCTACAAAGTTCTTGCTGATATATCATTTGAATACTGCTCATATCCGCAATGTCTCTGCATGAATCGCTACCGCATCTGTTGAATTCTCCTTTTGAGAGCCTTGCTTCAACTTCTCGCTCCAAAAATCTTGGAAGTGACAAACCACCTTCTCCACACACTTTAATACCTGTATCATCACCGTCTGAAATAAATATTCCCATTCCAAGTCCACAAAAAGAAGTAAAAAAGTACAACTGTGCTTCAAAGCATTCACCAAAGTCCCAAACATGACTTCCTGCAGACATAAGTCCAGATGTAAGAGCAAGCTTTAATATTTTGGAATTACGTTTTCCGTCAAAGGCTATTCCCGTTTTTCTACCTGCATGTGTGCTGCCAATTGACGCACCAAGCCTCGCAGAAACCTCTGGAGTAAGTTCTACTCCGCTCTCTCCTCTTATGCCATCATCGTCAAATATATCTCGGCTAAATTTTCCGTATTTAATATTTTTATATGCAGTTGTACCGTCAGCAACCGTCTTTTCAGGCCATATTAGAACACTAGGTCTTACACTTGCATTTTTGCCAACTATTGCACCTGAACCAGTTGCACTAAGTTCATGCATTGTAGCATTACTTTTTATTGATGCTCCTGTTCCTAGAATTGCACTTGTCATCTCTGCGCCACTTGATATATATGAATTTTCAAGCATAACTGAATAGCGTATTTTTGCGTCTTTACCAACCAAACATCCATCGTCAATAATTGTATTCGGTCCTATAACAGATCCGTTTTCTAGCTCTACATTATCACCTATATATACTGGTGGAATAAGTTTATAATCACCTTTTGGAAGTACATTTTGCTTTGAAAATACACCTTCACCAAGTGCATTGATTTCGCACTTAACCTTACCATTTAATATATCATGTTGGCAACGCAAATATGCTGGTAAATCACCTATATCACACCAATATCCTGCTGAATTATATCCGTTTATCTGCATTTTATTTTGCAGCATTTTTGGAAATAAATCCTGTGCAAAATCAAAAGGTTCTCCATCTGGAATTTCATTTAAAACTTCAGGATTAAGCACATATATGCCTGTGTTTGCAAGGTCTGTTGTTACTTGACCCCAGCCTGGTTTTTCGATAAACCCCTCTACCACACCACTTTCGTTTATCTTTACGAGTCCATATTCACGAGGGTCATTAACTTTTGAAAGCACAATGGTAGCTAGTGCTGAAACATTTTTGTGATATGTCATTATCTTTCCTAAATCATAGTCACACATTGCATCGCCACTAACTACAAAAAATGGCTCATCAAAATTTTTCGCAGCATTTTTTACGCTACCTGCTGTTTTTAGAGAAATTCCTTCTTCAATAAACGTTAGTTTAAGCTCTTTATATTTATTATTCGGAAAGTTATCCTTGATTACCTGAGGTAAATATTTGATAGTTACAACAGCTTCGTCAACTCCGTTCTCAATCAGCAAATCCATAATATATTCAATAATTGGCTTTCCGCAAAGCCTTGCCATAGGCTTTGGTATATCACATGTTAATGGACGCATTCTTGTTCCTTCGCCACCCGCCATTATTACTGCTTTCATTTTATCTCTCCTTTAATAATAATAGTCCATTACTATTATTAACAAGAGAGCATAAATATAATCAGTTTATCTAATTTATTCTTGTTTGATTTAAGATATAATGTTAGAATGTTATCAGCATATTGATTGGAGAATAAACTATGAGTGATAAGATTTCTTTTGTGCAAATTTTTACTGACGGTGCGTGCTCTGGTAATCCTGGACCAGGCGGTTGGGGTACTATTTTGCGTTACAATGGTGTGGAAAAAGAATTGTCTGGCGGAGAACCTGAAACAACAAATAATCGCATGGAACTTACTGCTGTTATTGAAGGACTTAAATGTCTTAAACGCAGGTGTGATGTTGAACTTTATACAGATTCAAAATATGTTGCAGACTCCATTGAAAAAGGTTGGGCTAAATCATGGCAAAAGAATGGCTGGAAAAAGGCAGATAAAAAACCTGCACTCAATTCAGACTTATGGGAAATAATGCTAAATGAATTAGAAAAACAAAATGTTAAAATAATATGGATAAAGGGACATGACGGACATCCAGAAAATGAGAGGTGCGACAAATTAGCTGTTGCACAATCTCAAAAATTTTTGTAATAAATTATTATTTAGTAAAAAAATTATAATTATTCATAGGATAATAAATTTTAAAGGCGATGCATTTAGCACCGCCTTTGTTTATTATAAAATTATGCAAACTAATCCGCTACATCCCTCGTTTATTACTCTTTCTAATGTTTCCTGAAGTTTCATTCGTGCATCAGTAGGCATATGATAAAGCTTGTTGCGAAGTCCCTCATTTACCAACTCATTAAGTGACTTACCAAATATGTTAGAATCCCATATCTTTGCCGGGTTTTCTTCAAACTCTTTAAGCAGATACATTACAAGCTCTTCTGACTGACTTTCAGAACCTACTATCGGAGCGACCTCAGTCGTTATGTTTGCCTTAAGCATGTGGATTGACGGTGCGGAGGCACAAAGCTTAACCCCATATCTTCCGCCCTGCTTCATTATTTCTGGCTCTTCAAGCGTTAGTTCGTCAATCGTTGGCATAACTATTCCGTAGCCTGTTGCCTCAACCTCATCAAGTGCTCCCTTTAGTCGGTCATACTCTTTTTTGACTCTCGCAAGCTCTATAATGCAGTTCATAAGACCTTGTTCACAATCAATCTCAAGCCCTGTGCTTTCAGCAAGCACTTTGTAGAACAACTCTTGATTCATTGTTACTGAAATTTCTGCACTACCTGTTGCAAG
>Ga0209639_1002439_pt1 | contig 14600 bp, 14 predicted proteins | sample EPASupsiteHSE605_FD_187268 | JGI IMG/M metagenome (GOLD analysis project Ga0209639, IMG submission 187268) | Bioremediated contaminated groundwater from EPA Superfund site, New Mexico - Sample HSE6-05 (SPAdes) (version 2) | ecosystem: Environmental > Aquatic > Deep subsurface > Groundwater >...
ATAAAAACACTTCCCCGTGACTCACTCTCACACCCTGGCCGTTTTCACCGGAATGGCGGCTTTTTTCACAGCATAACGGCGGCCGCTTTCGCGGCAGAGCCACTGGCCGTTTTCGCCGGAATACCCATCCAGGTATTTCCTGCGGCCTCGCTGCACCATGCCGAACATCGCTGATTGCAGAAAGGTGTTTGGCGAAACGTGGTATTGCCGAGCGACTTCCGGTAATTTCGGAACATCGTAGGGTTTGAGAGTAACGGGTAGTTCTGGAATTTTTTCCACTGTATTGGTGTCACGTTAACTCAGTGTTTTACTTCTTTGATTTTCCGTATTTCTTCTGGTTATAACTAATTAAAAAAGATTTTTTTACGGTTGATTGCCCTGTGTCTCAGTAATCAGTGGACAGGATTAATGGTTAAAATCAGTGCCATCCTGTTGAATCTCAGTATCTCCTAGATGCCTGGAACACTCTTTCTTGTCGACCATCCCTTTATCTATGGCCTGGACATGACCATTTGTTCTGATATCCTGTACGGATGGAGAACTCTTTTTTTTGTACAAAATGCCCGTCCCCTGATAAGATGGAAATGCCGCCAAGCATTGCGCCCCAATCATTTTCAGGGGACGGGGTTTTCTTGTTCTGCTGCAGGCCAGAGGTCAGTTATTGGCTTATTAAGCGCCTCGGCTATTGCAGTTTTAACTCTAAAAGTAGACCTTTTTCCGCTTGCCACTGCGTTGACGAACTGTGCCGATACCCCAAGTCGCCTGGCTATATCTATTTGTTTGACCCCGGCTTTCTTGAGGAGCTGGTTAACATTTCTTGTTTTTGGTTTATTCATGATTTTTATATAAACTAAAAATAAACCAAATTCAACCTGTTTTTAGGTGAAAATTATGGAACCTCTTAATTTTTATGATTTGTTTGAGAAGATTAAGAAGGTTTCAGGGTGCAGAACTCAAAAGGAACTAGCTGATAAACTTAGTATTTCTCCGCAAGCTGTTACATCTGCCAAAACAAAAAACAAAATACCAAAAACCTGGTTTGATATAGTTTATGAAAAATTTGGCGTGACTGAGAGTGAACTGTGCCAGCAAATTGAAAACGAGATAGCGAAAAAAGATTTCCACGCCCTAGGTTTCCTTCCACAGCAAAATCATGGCGTAGAAAAAATCATTCACCAGATGCAACCAGAGAAAGACGGCTTCGATCAAATAATGGACGAGTTCTTTTTTCTCGTTAAAGAGTGGCAAATTGAAGAGAATGGCCGGAGCACCAGAACAGCCATAGATTTCATCCAAGAGTTTCCCAAACGATTCGATGAAATGGCTGAATGGCAAAAGAAACGGAAAGGTGAAAGCATTTTGGATAGAATCCCGGAAATCAAACCGATTTCCGGTAAAGGGAATTGATAGGCAATTTTTTCCTGATAATTAGGTTCAGCCGATAGGATTTAACTTTATATATCAACCAAAAAAAACATTTTATAGTTGATTTCTGCATGACTTCACATGGCGAAGGACAGGTGGAGCCAGGTATCTTTTGTAATCGTAAATTTGGGGTAGAAGTCAGCAGTGTCCGGTTAGGAAATTGCAGGTAAAAATCAGACAAGAAAATAATGCCGGAGGTGTTTTTTTCTCGACAATGAAGTAGGCGTTTTGCGCTCCTTGAAAAAATATTATATTTTCAAGGACATAAAATGAAATGCGTCTACTTTAACGCTCAATGGCACACTGCGCCGGCACAAAGCAATCTCATGGGGCCCACCAAAAAAATACTCCTGACCACACCGCCGTTGCGGTCAAAATCAAACAAACCATTGGCAATGACGACCGACGACATCCTCAATATCCTGGTCTATTACCATCTGAACGAATTCTCCTCCGGCAGGGAACTCCTTCAGCATCTTGAGGAGGATGAATACGCCAGGCATCTGATAGCCCCCGCTGGCGGCGTCAAGCGTTCCACCTTTTTCGACACCGTGAACGAGCGCTGCGCGGAGCAACTCTTACATGTATTCAGCGAGTTGCAAAAGCAAGCCGCCGGCATTCTCCCCACGCGGCACATCGAACTTGGCGAGTTGGTGGCCGTTGACGGGTCGTTCATCGATTCGGTCTTGTCAATGACGTGGGCCGAATATCAAACACAAAGCAACAAAGCCAAGCTGCATCTCGGTTTTGACCTGACCCATGGCATCCCCAAAAGCTTAATCTTGACGGAAGGCAACGGGGCGGAACGGCCTCAGGTCAGTTCCCTGGTGCAACCCGGCCAGACGGCGGTACTGGATCGAGGATACCAGGATCATGAACGTTTTGATCAATGGCGTGAGGAGGGGCGTCATTTTATCTGCCGCATCAAAGCAAACACGCACAGAACAGTCCTGGAAGAACTGCCCCTTGCTGCAAATTCATCCGCCTCTTTCGACGCCAAAGTTATTCTTGGCGTTCCCAGTGGAAAGCAGACCGGAACGCCCGTTCGGGTCGTGGGTTTCGAGTCCGGCGGCGTGCACTACCTGATTGCGACCGACCGTTTCGACCTGACCGCAGAGCAGGTCATGCTTGGGTACAAACTTCGCTGGCACATTGAGACGTTTTTCGGCTGGTGGAAAAAGCATTTGCACGTTTACCATCTGTTTGCCAGGAGTAAAAACGGCATGCTGGTTCAAATTTTGTCCGGCTTGATCACCTATCTGCTGTTGGCGATCTACTGCCATGAAAACCATGGTGAGCGGGTGTCTATCCGCCGAGTGCGGCAACTCCGCCACCAAATCCAAAACGAGGCACGCCAGCTCTTCAGCGCCAATCCGCTGGGATCACGCCGCCAAGCGAAGCGGCAACGAGGGAAGAAGCGGAAAATATATGCAATTCCCTAACCGGACAATGCTGGGTAGAAGTGGGTAAAGTATTTGCTTGAGCTGGCGGTGGCAATAATAATTAAATCAACGACTTTACCGGTGTTACCTAACCAAGCCAATCAAGGAATTGGATAATGTGTGGATGCCGGGTACTGTGGCGGCGTTGTCGGGAATGGCCTGATCCTGGCTATTTCCCAGATAGTTCTTGACTGTGCGGTATAACAGGGAGCGTGAAAGGCCAGCGCCCATGTGCAGGCAGCAAGAGCATCCAGCCGCTATTTGCCGTAGCGGTCCGAGCCGGACCACTCCCTGAGCAGCGCGACCCATGCCATAGCCGCATAGGTCTCAGCAAATTTCATCTGGATTTGGATTTTTGTCGTGCTTAATGATCGGTTCTTTGTTGCCAATTCCCAACTTCCGTCGTTTTTCTTCTTGTGACTGCTGCCAGTGTGGCAATTGAGATGATACCGCATGCTTTTTTTTGGCATTCAGATTGTCATAAAATGCCCGGTAACTCATAGTTATTTTGCCTGATTGCACGAGGTGATCATATGCTAATTTGATGCTGTACCCAGCAGCGAAAAGTTTTTCGATTTCTCCTTCGACAGCAAAAAACTGAATACGAGCCATTCCTTTTTTTAATCTTGTTTTTGAGTCATCCATATCCCTCCCCCCTCCCAAAATAAAATGACAAATAATGAAAAACAAAATAACGAATTAGCATATATAATGTTATTATTACTCACAACAAATCAATATTGTACAATATAATGTATGTATAATGCAAAACCTAGGTCTTTGCATCATTACTGCATTGTTTTTTACTATATTTCATTTGGAGTAAAAGGCAGGATAGGTGGAGTGGACCCACTCCACATCCTGACCGCTGGGTCGGTGTTTATTCGCCTGTGGCTCAACGCATAAAAACAAACGAATACCATTTAATTGAAATGCCTATGGAATATGGGCCGCTCGGTCACCCGCACGATCCGCTTGAAGACGTAGGTCACTCTGTCAAATACCTTGGACGCCTTGACAATCAGGATGCCCACTTTCTTGCCTGAGCGGGGCGCCGTCACCTTGCCCTCGGCAAACACCCTATTGCGCCAAGCCTGGACATTGCTTCGGCTCGGGTTCCATTAGATGATTTAATCGACCTTTTCGGACTTCTCCAACTCCTGTAACGTCTCAACCGAATCGTGGACTTATCATCCCGCACCACCAGGTTGTGGTTAACTGATATGGCCGACTTGATTGCCCGCCGAATAAAAGCAACAAACCCAGCCTTTTTTCTCACCTCGCCATCCACCTCCTGGTATTGAGGATACCCGGTTACTGCCAGAAATTTCTTTCGTGGAATAATCGGCAAGGCGATCAACAGTATAGTTATCACGCATGTATTTGAAAAAGTTTTCCTGGCACCACCAAGCGAACTTGGTCCCGGCTAAACCAATGAGTTCCCGCTTGAAGCCAGTGGAGACGATCACAGTCTAGTGACCGCCTTGAATGAGCTTGCACACCTCACGCACCCAGAGTTTATTACCGAGCAGGATGCGGCGCTCATCCAAGTGTATCTCCACGGTCTGGCCAAATGCCAGGCAAACCTTGCACATGATAAATTACGCCTCCGGCCAGTCTTCGCCAGGATACTTGTTGTAGGTCAGACAGGCGATGCCTTTTTCCCTCATTCTGGCCATGAAATCAGGGCTGTAGCATTCCCGGTCAAAAACCAGGGTGAAGCGGGGCATCAAGAACTCTTCCAGGCCGAACAGACCCGACTGACAGTGAAGTTCACGTTCCTGACGCGGGATAATCTCCGTTTCCAGAACCGCGAGCAGACCGGGATTAACTGGCCGGTTCACCATGAAAAACTGCTGGCCGTCCATGGCGTTCACCCAGTAGTCGGTGGTGGCGCTGAGGCACAGTTGCTGCCGGGCAAAATAAGGCCTGTGTTATTCCGCCTGGCTGCCGTTGTATACACCCGGCCATGTCCGTCGACATAAAGCACGCCCGTGGTCTCCGGGAACATTGTCATCCAGTCCCGGCTCAGAGGGCCGCCCCATTGCTGCGCCTGACCGTTCTTCATCAGCAGCTGCACCTTGTTGCGCAGAGTTCTCGCCTCCGGAATCCTGTCAAGACCGAGCAGCTTGCCCCACTCTTCCGGTGGGCAGTACCGCAACGACTCGATGGTCTTGACCCGGCCAACGCCATCAAGGCAAGCAACAAAAAAATAGTGTCCAACCGGTATTACCCGTTCGGCAGGGAAAAATACTTAATATGAGCAAGTAACCCCATGCTCAGCAAACCGGATATTCCGGCGAAAAAGGCCAGTGCCAAGAGAGGGTCTCGTGGCTGGTTTTTTTCATAGGAACAACCAACTTTTACCTGTTTTCAGAGAATTACATTTCGCACAGAGCGCAATCCGTACCGTCTCATCCGATTCCATACGGTTACCCTAGAGATGCCAAGGAATTGGGCAGCTAGACTTTGGTTGCCATCGGCGGCTTTTAACGCATCAAGCAGTTCCGACCTGCGTATTTCCTCCTTGTTGCGCAGCTCAATATTTGTTTTCTTGGTCAGCGGGCTCATCTGCACCTGCTTTCTCCGATGAATGCACGGAGGCAAATCATCAGCCTCAATCGTCGCTCCCTGACAGGTTACAAAAGCATACTCAATGGTGCTGCGCAGTTCACGGACATTGCCAGGCCAGGAGTACGACATCAGTAGATCCATGGCGCGCTTGCCAATTCGGCGAATGTCCTTACCACTTTTGAGCTGCAAGGTACGGAAAAACGATTCTGCCAATGGCGGAACATCCTCGAGCCGTTCCCTTAATGGTGAGATGGTGACGGGGATGACATGAATTCGGTAAAAAAAATCCTGACGAAAGCTCCCTTCATCTACCATCTCGATTAGATTGCGATTAGTGGCTGTAATGATACGAACATCGATAGGGATGGGCTGATGGTCCCCTACCCTTTCGACTACTTTTTCTTCAAGCACCCGCAACAGTTTGACCTGAATCATCAGGGGCAGATCACCAATTTCATCAAGAAAAATGCTTCCCCCCGCTGCAGCCTCAAATCTCCCGATTCGCCCTTGATGGGCTCCAGTAAAGGCTCCTCGCACATGACCGAAAAGTTCGCTTTCCAGCAAGGCTTCGTTGAGAGCAGCACAGTTGACCTTAATATATGGCCCAGAACGCCGTTTGCCCCGTTCGTGCACAGCTCTGGCCACCAACTCCTTTCCAGTACCCGATTCGCCAGAGACCACCAACGGCGCATCCGAATCGGCAGCGTTGTCAATCAGATCATAAACCCTCTGCATAGAGGCAGATTTACCCACCATCCCGTGGAAAGTGTCACGTCCATTGAGTTCTCGTCTAAAGGCTTCGATTGCTGTGTCCCTCTCCAACAACTCACTTATGTCAGTAAGGGTTTCCACCGCACCTATTACCTGACCACCGCTGTCCCGTAGCACCGAAGCGTTTTTTAGCACCTGAAGATAGTTGCCGTCTTGGCGCAGAATCGCGCAGCGTTGTTTGTTCATCAATCCTTGATCAAACAGCGAACACCAATGTTGTCCTTCGCTGTTGCGTTTCTTACGGCATGAGGCACAGTTAAGTGTAGCGCATGACCTGCCTATCAGTTCGTTTGGCGCAAACCCCGTAAGTTCTGCCAGCGCTTTGTTCACGGAGACAATAGTTCCACAGGTGTCAACGATCATGACCCCTTCCTGGATAGTATCGACTACGGTTTCCCAATATACTTTCAGCTCCCCTTCAAGCATCCTTACACCTGTTAAAATTTAAACATATGACAAGATGTCATTTAACGTTTGTTAACGTTTCTTTCAATAAAATTTTACGTATCAGCAGGAGCAACAGTTAGACAGTTACCACATAAAAACATAAATATTTGATATAGTATGATATTTTTTTACTCAAAACAATAATAGAGAAGAGGCGTACAGTGGTACATTACTTGAATAGCTTTTACCAAAATCGCCAATTAAACTTTGAATAAAGACCAAAAAGGACTCTGCAGACATATTTGCTAGGAATGAACCAGACCCAGGCCGGGTTGCACAAGCTTGAACATTGATACTTTAACCAACTGTTGGAATCAACAACTTATACCCTGGTTTAAATGTACGTGAAGCTGTTGACGATGACTTTGTGGCCTCCCAGAGTAACCGGGCAATGCCTTGGTCTATTACACCATTAATTTGAATGCCATTGGGGCTCTAAATAAAAAAATTTGAATTTCCAGGAGGATGGACTTGATGTGGAAACTGCTGCTGTTGATTTCAAAAAATCTCGTGCTAGCCATCCCTGTAGTTATGGTCTTAGGGTTTGCCTCTGGCCTAACGGTGAACATGGCATGGTTAAAAAGTCTGATCGTTCCTTTCACCTTTCTTATGGTCTATCCAATGATGGTGACACTCAAAATTCGGGAAGTGTTTACAGGGGGTGATGTTCGGGCGCAGGTAATCACGCAGTTGGTTAATTTTGCTGTTGTACCTTTTCTGGCATTTGGCGTGGGTTGGCATTTTTTTCGTGAACAACCGTACATGATGTTGGGGTTATTGCTAGCCGGACTGGTTCCTACTAGTGGGATGACCATTTCCTGGACCGGATTTGCCAAGGGCAATGTCGCCGCGGCTGTAAAGATGACTGTTATCGGCCTGACTCTGGGATCGCTTCTGACTCCCGTTTACATAAAAATCCTCCTAAGCACCACCGTAGAAGTGGACATGGGTACGGTGTTCACCCAGATCGGATTGATCGTCTTTCTGCCCATGGCGTTGGGATATGTAACGCAACGGACCCTGATCTCTCAATATGGCCAGAAGGCCTTTACCGAGCGCTTTGCCCCACGTTTCCCAGCTCTGTCAACTTTGGGGGTGCTCGGTATCGTCTTCATTGCCTTGGCTCTTAAAGCTCGGACCATCATGGCCTCTCCGCAGATGCTGCTGCAGATCCTTGCCCCCCTGGCTATTCTTTACGTGGTGAATTATGCACTGAGTACAGCGCTTGGTCGATACTTGCTCCCTCGTGGCGATGCCATTGCTATGGTTTATGGAACAGTGATGCGGAATTTGTCGATCGCTTTGGCTGTTGCCATCAATGCCTTCGGTGCCAACGGCTCTGATGCCGCACTCGTGGTGGCCCTGGCCTATATCATCCAGGTTCAATCTGCCGCCTGGTATGTAAAATATACGGGGCGTATCTTCGGTCCGATTCCGGCAGTTGCGACTGGGCCGTAACCGCAGCCTGTCGGTAAATAATTTTTTGTTTCCCAATACAAGGAGGATACATGCTGCCTGTTATAAACCGAATTCTATATGCCACCGATCTATCGGACAATGCCCGCCTGGCCCTTCACTATGCCACCTCTCTAGCCGAGCACCATAAAGCGTCCCTGACCATGCTCCATGTCATGCCCGACTGGGTAGAACTGATGAGTGAGGAGGCTGGCTTTGATATTGAAAGCCACTTTAATAACGAAACCTGGAAGAACATCAACACAACAGCCACCGCCAGGGCCCTTGAAAAGGCACAGGCACGGATCAAAGAAATGGCTATGGAGTGCTGTATAGACGATGCTTGCTGCCCTGTGGCCAGTGCAGAAATCAAGATTGAACTAGGGGATCCGGCATCACAGATCCTGGAACACATAACCGTTGGTGATTATGATCTGGTGGTCATGGGAGCCCATGGCCAAGGAGCATTTATGGACATTATGCTCGGATCCGTAGCCCACAAGATTGTGCGGTTGAGTTCGATCCCAGTGCTTACCGTGCGCTTGCCAAAGGAACAAGATGTGGACCGATAAGCAATGCGGCCCCGCCTTAGAGCCACAGGTACCGATAAGGAATTACGCCAGAGCTGGTTTATGTGCGATTTACAAACAAAGAGCTATAACCGGGGGATATCCTCAACTCATACCGGCTCGCTTTCCTGTTGTGATGGTGTAAGCACTGCATCGACATGGGGTATTCAGGTGAAAACGGCAGAAAAAAATGCCGCGAAAGCAAATATAGAGGAGAACGCAAAATGAGCAAAGAATCCAATAGTTGGAATAAATAAATCCCATGATTTTATATAGTTGCCGGAGTTCTATTATTTGGCCCCAAGCAGCAAATATCCGAACAAGTAACAACATGAAATTTAACAAATAATTTTTAATCGATACACTCAAGTCAAAATTTAAAAGGAACCCCCAAATCTACACCTCCCTGATCGGGCAGGAACTTATCAATATCAATTTCCAGGAGAATACACTGTGGTTAGTACAAAAATTGTTGTTATCGGCGGATCCGCTGCCGGAGCCAAAGCAGCGGCCAAGGCCAGAAGACTGGACGAATTTGCGGAGATTACCATTGTGCAGAAAGCGCCGGACCTGTCCATGGCCTCCTGCGGTTACCCCTATTATGTCGGTGGAGTGTTCAATGACCGCAGTCAACTGCTTTGCACACCTGCCGGTGTCGTAAGGGATGCGACCTTCTTTCACAAGGCCAAGGCGATTACCGCCCTGGCCCAAACCGAGGTTACCTCGATCAACCGTTCAAAAAAACAGGTGTCCTGTCGCAATCTGCTCAACGGTGAGGAGAAGATCCTCGAATACGACAAGCTGATCATCGCCACTGGCGCCAAACCCAACATGCCCCCTATACCGGGTATCAATCTTGAAGGCATCACCACTTTGCTCACCATGGCCGACACTGACTACCTGCGCAAAATCTGCGATGATAAAAAGGTGAAAAATGCTGTGGTCATCGGTGGAGGTTTGATCGGCGTGGAAACCGTCGAAGCCCTGCAGTTGTCCGGCATCCAGGTGACTGTGGTAGAAATGCTCGACCAAGTGCTCACCTTCCTCGACTGGGACCTGGCCAAACTGGTGGAAAATCACATGAAGTCCAAGGGCGCCCGGTTATTGACCGGCAAAGGGGTAAAAGAATTTATCGGCCAAGACGGCAAACTCACCGGCGTCAAACTTGCTGACGGTGATATGATTAATTGCGAAGTGGCTGTAATGGCCATCGGCGTTCGCCCCAATGCCGACCTGGCAAAGGAAGCTGGCCTGGATATTGGAAAATTTGGCGGCATTACCGTCAATAGTTATATGCAGACTTCGGATGCCGATATCTACGCCGCTGGCGATTGCGTCGAAATTACCAGCCGAATCAGCGGTCAACCTGTTTTCGTTCCGATGGGCGATCTCGCCAACCTTGAAGGAAGAGTTGTCGGAGAAAATGTCATCCTCGGCAATACCGTCACCTTCCCCGGTACCATCCATACCGGCATTTGTAAAATTTTTGATTATACCGCTGGTTCCACCGGCATATCGGTCAAGGCGGCCGAGCGCAGCGGCCTGACCGGCTACACTGCCGTAGTTAACGCCAGCCCCGACAAGCCGGGCTTCATGGGTGCAAAAATCCTAATTTCCAAGATGATAGTGGATAAAAACCAGCGGTTAATCGGCTATCAGTGTGTTGGCCTGGGCGACGTCAGCAAGCAGATTGCCACTGCTGCCATGGCCATCCAAGGTAAACTGACCGTGGAAGATCTGATCAATTGTGACCTGCCCTATGCCCCGCCTTTTTCCCTGGCGATCGATCACTTCATCGCCACTGCTCATGTCATGCAGAATAAGCTCAAGGGCCGGATGACCGGGATCAGCGTGCAGGAGGTCTGGGATAAACTCGATAGAGGTGAAAAGCCGTTCCTGATTGACGGTCGCAATTCAAACGAATATGAGGAGATGCACCTTGGCATAGGCGAGCTACTCATCCCCATTGGGGCTCTTCGTTCACGATTGTCCGAGTTGCCAGCAAATAAGGACACAGAAATCATTTGCTTCTGCAAAATTTCTCTACGTGGCTACGAAGCGGAATGCATCCTCCGGGCACATGGCTACACTAATATTTACGTAATGGAAGGTGGTATTATGGCGTGGCCGTATCCCAGGAAAAAGTAACACTATAACAACAGATTCTCCCCCCACAGGAGCAGCGTTTGCTTCGTTCGATTGTGCTCTTGTGGGGTTTTTACGAAAATCAACTTAACTGTAAAAAACAAGAGAGACTGGAGGCATCGGATACTGCGGGTGTTTCGTTATTTAAATCGACATTGAATCACAGCAGTACACCTGTGAATTTTGACAAGACCATTCTGAATGGTCTGGAATGTAATAAGCCAGTTGACGGTGACATGCATTTATTCTCAAATTGCGACATGGTTGGTCGAAAAAATTACCTTTCCGATCTGAATCTAAGCAGGCATTTACTCATCAAGCACCTTCCTCAGTAGCGTGGCAATCTCATTCTTTGACAAAGGTTTCATGGCGAAGCCCTTAACACCTTGGACTTTTGCCTGTTCTTCACTAATGAGGGTGCTGTAACCGGTGCAGAGGATAATTGGAATGTCCGGTCGAATCTGCAGGATCTGCCTGGCGAGATCCATCCCGGTTAAATCCGACATGGTCTGATCGGTGATCACGGCATCGAACCGTTCAGGTTGTTTCTGAAAAATGGCTAGGGCCTCTAAACTGCTCGTCCTAATCGTTACATCATACCCCAATCGTTCGAGCATCGTCTTGCCCAATTCAGCCAGCATCACCTCGTCATCGATAAAAAGAATGCGTTCAGTGCCAGATGGAGTCACATTCATTGGCTTGATCTCAGAGACGGCCCGCTCCTCGATCGCCGGGAAAAATATGTTAAAAACTGTACCTTTTCCTATTTCACTCTCGCAGGTAACGAAGCCGCCACAACTGGTGACAATACCATGCACTATGGAAAGTCCCATACCGGTTCCTTTGCCGACCTCTTTTGTGGTAAAATACGGATCGAATATCTTATCCAATATTTCGGGCTCGATTCCCGTACCCGTATCGCTGACAGAAAATAATACAAATTTACCGGGCTGAACCTCTGGTTGATATTGAAGATTCTCCTGGGAGAGTTCCCGGTCTTCAAGAATGATTCCGAGGGTGCCGCCGGTCTGTTCCATGGCATGAGAGGCGTTTGTACCCAGGTTCATCAGAATCTGATGAACTTGGGTCGGATCAGCAAAGATTAATTTGTTCCCAGCAGCGATCGACAGAGTGATAGTGATGGTTGACGGCAAAGAAGGACGTAGGAGTTTAATGGCTTCCTCGACGATACTGCCAGGCTTCAGGGGGACACGTTCAATGTTTGCCTGACGACTGAAAGCGAGAATTTGCTTGACCAGGTTAGCCGCCCTATAGCTTGCTTTCATGATCTTGTCCAGATATTCGGTGGCAATGGAATCAGGTGGGAAGATATCGCTCACGATTTCAGTATAGCCTAGAATCGCCCCGAGAATGTTATTGAAATCATGGGCAATGCCACCTGCCAGTGTACCTATGGCCTCCATCTTGTGGGCCTGCAGGAGTTGAGCATGAAGGGTCTTTGTCTCCTCGTCGGCTCGTTTAAGCTTGGTAATATCCAGGCAATGACCTATATAACCAATGAAGGTACCTTTGCTGTCGTAGCGCGGACAGCCCTCATCAAGCAACCAGCGGTACTCGCCGTCGGACCGACGCAGCCGATACACCATGCTGAATTTTTCCCGCCGGTCAAATGCCCCGACGTATATCTCATGACAGTGTTGCCTGTCGTCTATATGCACGCCTTCCAGCCAACCGTCCCCATTTTCCTGTTCAACGGTGTGACCAGTGAATTCGAGCCAGACGCGATTGAAGTAGTTGCAGCGTTTATCGGTACCGGCTGTCCAGATCAACGCCTGGCCGGAATCCGCCAAGGTTTTGAAGTTCAGTTCACTCTCCCGCAACGCTTCCTCAGCCTGCTTGCGCTCTGTTATATCACTCAGCAGGATTCGACTCACAAGCGCACCGCTTTCGTCCTGGGCTAGCGTGCTCGACAGATGAGCCCAGAAGACTGTCCCGCCTGATTGAACCATCCGCAAATCACATGACTGCGGTTCACAACTCTCAAAGAGCTGCTTGCGGAGCAGGTAATACACATCGTTGTCTTCAGCGTGGATGTACCGCGAGAACCGCTGCCCGACCAGTTCCCCCCTGGCCAGACCCAAGAGCTCGGACGCTTTGAGATTGGTCGCCGTCAGCAATCCTTGCCTGCTGATGGTGCAATACCCCACCGGTGCCATATCGTAGAGATCGAAATAGCGAGCCTGCAAAACTTCCAAAGCCACCTGAGCCTGTCGCAACTGGACGTTCTGCATCTCAAGTTCGATCTGGTGGACCCGCAATTCGTGGAATCTCCGCCGGATTTCTTCAGCCGACAGGCTATCGATGTCTTCCGGCGACTGCGCCGCGCTCCTCTGTTCGACTTCTTCGGCACGGCGGCGCAGGTCAACGTCTGTGGGGATGTGAGTATGCTCGCTGGTCATATCACGGCCCTTGTCAAAAGATCAATCTTGAGCTCTTCAACTCGCTCCGTTGTCCCTATCGCATACATTTTCCCGATCTCGTTCACCAAAGCTGTGGAGATTAAATTGACCTCGACGATATCACCATCCTTGGTGAGCCGTTGGGTATGGTATGGCTCCAGGGTTTTGTCCAGACTCAACTGATATATCCTGGCTAACTCCTCCGTTTGTTTCTCCTTCGGAATCCGGTCAGCAGCGTTCATCGTCAGCGCCTCGGCCTCGCTCCAGCCATACATCCGCACGGCGCCCTGGTTCCAGGCAATGATACGGCCGTCCAAGTCTTGTACGGTGATGGCATCAAAGGCATCGCGCACGACCACAGCCAATCGGTTCAGCTCATTGGCTTTACGCAGCGCCTCTCTGGCCTGTATTATCTCGGAGATATCCATGAAGGTGATCACCGCCCCCTCAATAACATTGTCTCTTGTGCGATATGGCTGGATACGCAGGGAAAACCATTCGCCATCCGCAGTCTGCACTTCAACATTTTTAGGGATCAAGGTGTTCAGCACCGCCTGCGTGTCGGTTACCAAACTATCGTAACCCAAAAGATTGGTGACGGTGTGCCTTACAGGCCGCCCGACATCGCTGGGAATCAAGTTTATTATCCTGGTGGCGGTTGGGGTATATCGGAGAATGTGAAGTTGATGATCCACAAAGACCGTGCCTATGCCTGTTCCTCCCAACATATTGTTCATGTCGTCGTTAGCCTGCGACAGATTGGCTAAATTGGTCTGCAATTCGTAGTTGACCGAACTTATTTCTTCATTCACGGACTGCAGCTCTTCCTTGGAGCTTTCAAGCTCTTCGTTGGTGGATTGCAATTCTTCATTGACCGACTGCATCTCCTCATTCGAGGATTTGAGTTCTTCGGTGGAGGTCTCAAGCTGCTCGCGGATAGCCTGGATGTATTCCTCCTTGGCAAGCAGTTCCTGTCTGAGTTGCTTATTCAGCAGGTTGTCGCTGGGATCGGCCTTCTCTGAGATCTTAATCCCTTGCACCACGACGACGGGTTGCACCGGTGTTGCCTCGAGGATGACCAGATATAAAAACGCCTCTGCAGAGGTTTCAGAACCTGTTGGTATAGGCTGGACGGTTAAGTTGACTCCGCTGAAATCGCCGTTGGTTTTAACGCGCAGACCAAGATGATGAATAGTTTCTTTCCCAACCACGGCTTTATGTAGAGAGAGGTGGTCCCGTAAATTTGGACAAGCTGTTAAGTGGAAAATCTGCTACCGCTAACGCCCAACGATGGGCACAATATGGAGCAGAAAATGGCAAAAGGAACGAAACGGAAACATTCAGCGGCATTC
>Ga0209639_1002441_pt1 | contig 14596 bp, 17 predicted proteins | sample EPASupsiteHSE605_FD_187268 | JGI IMG/M metagenome (GOLD analysis project Ga0209639, IMG submission 187268) | Bioremediated contaminated groundwater from EPA Superfund site, New Mexico - Sample HSE6-05 (SPAdes) (version 2) | ecosystem: Environmental > Aquatic > Deep subsurface > Groundwater >...
CATAACATGAGGTGCCGGCTTAAAGTCTGGGGTACCTACAGATAAGTTATAAACTTTTCTGCCCTGTTTAATTAATTCTTCCTTCTTTTCATTTAGCACTGTAAATATGCTAGGCTGAAAGGAATTGACTCTATCTGAAAATTGGAATTCCATTTTGTAAATCCTCCGTTCCCTAATTAATACATTTACTATACATTCATATGTTACTATATTTATGCAGCAAAAACCATGGCAAAAATATCAATTATAAACCCTGTTACTTTAGATAAGTTAGCAAAGAATATTTCATTAATTTAATGTAAAAGCTATGATTGAAAATAAAATAATAAAAGGAGATTATTACTATGGATAAGAGACGTGCAAAAGAAATTGCTTATTCAACGATTATGTCCAATGTAACCTATAACGGAACACAAATTTACATTGAAAGTGTAAACGACAATAAAGAAACTGCTAACATCCATCCTCTTAACCAACCTAAAAATAAACAAGAGGTATCTTTAGCTAACCTAATAGAACATTAAATAAAATTAGGAAACAATTTTATTTAAACAAAATTGTTTCCTAACTCCAAAATCAAATTTATAAATACTTATCGTAATCTTTTTTTGCTGAATAACATTCACTAAATGTTTGATCTCCTGATCCTTATTCTTATACATAACAAGAAGCACATCTCCTGCAAGAATACATCTCCATCCTTTACTAAATTCTAATTATTGCCAATAAAGTAGATATTAATGTTCACCCAGCCTTATTAGCCCCTTTACCAGAAGATACAGTTGGAAATAAGATTAGAAAACAACGATTATTGAAATATGTTAGTAAAAAGAACTTAGCCAACTATATTAATTCTACCCCTAAGACTATAGATTTATATGAATTTAACAGGTCTTACCCTTCTCCTAAAAGATTGGTTAAAATCTCTGAGTACTTAGATGCACCTTTGGAGTACTTTTTTCATGAGTATTATGCGTTTATATTTAATAATTATAGTGAAAAAATTAAGAATTTGCGAGAGGAAAATAAGCTTTCGTTTAGAGATGCTGCAAAACTTTTAGAGGTAAATCCGGGTAAGGTTAGTTATAGAAAATCGGTTGAGGTGCTGAAAATCTATCGTTATTATTCTGTTTTGTGTAGCTCTACTTGTTATCACATCACCAATGACTACTTTCTTAGTGTTTTTTGCTTTTTTTATATAATTACGTTCATTATATAAGTTAACCTGATGTGCTTATAAAACACATCAGGCCTAATGAATTACTACGCTTAATAGTTTTTAACTTTTTTATTTTACTATTAATCCAGCCCTAATAGCATCTTGTCTTAGTTTTTCTCTGAAATCTGGATGTGCAATAGAGATCATAGCTTCAACTCTTGCTTTAATAGGTTTGTTGTATAAATCAGCTATACCATACTCAGTTACAACATACATCACGTCAGATCGTGGAGTTGTAACAGCCTGACCCTCTGGTAGGCTTACATTGATTGTAGATCCAATACTACCATCTTTATTTTTAATAGTCGAAGCTAAGCAAAGAAAACTCTTTCCACCTTTTGAAATACCAGCGGCTCTTACATAATCAAGTTGTCCTCCTGTACAACTAAACTGTGAAAAACCAATTGACTCTGAACCAGCCTGACCAGTAAGATCAACCATAAGCGTACTGTTAATTGAGATAAAATTATCATTTTGTCCAGCAACATATGGATCATTAACAACTTCAATAGGAACTAATTCAACCTTGCCTTCACCTACAAAATCATATAATTCTCTGCTTCCTAAACCAAATCCAGCTAAAATCCTTCTGCTTATTACACCTTTTTTAGCTAAATACACCATAGAATCTGTAAGCATTTCAGTATGAACACCTAAATCCTTTTTATTTTCAAGACCATATGCTACAGCATTTGCAATACCACCTAATCCTACCTGTAATGTTGCTCCATCAGGAATTAAAGGAATAATATAGGATGCTATTTTCTTATCTGTTTCCTTAACAGGAGGTTGTGTTAGCTCAGGAAGTGGATGGTCATACTCACAAATACAATCTACTTCACTAACATGAATTCTATGTTTTATTCCATTTACTTTCGGTTGACATTTATTCACTTGAACGATTTTCTTTTTTGCGTATTCAGCAACTACACCGTTCCATGATACACCCACAGCTCCATAGTACATGTAACCGTCTTCATCCGGTTCTGATACATCAGCTAATAATGTATCAACTTTATATACATCTCTTATTGCTAAGTAAGACTTACCAAAGTGTACTGAGTCAATATCTACATTTCCAACTTTATAAAATTTTCTTTCAAAAGGTCCATAAAAAATTGTATGAAAATTAAGTTTACCAATATATTCTGGTAATTGTAAAAATTTATAAGGATACATTGCCATAGCAGTAACAAGGTCAACGTTCCTAAGTTCATGTGCTCTATTAGCTAAAGCTTCCAATATTTGTATAGGAGCTGATGAACATGCACCAAACCAAATCTTATCACCAGATTCTATCTTTTTTGCTGCTTCTTCTACTGACACTAATTTACTTTTATAAATATCTTGCCAACTCATAATTATCCCCCTCATAATTAATAAGAATATCAATGTATATTTTGAAAAGTTATATTTAATTATCTTCCTAAATAATTAGGTTTTCTTTTTTCTAAGAAGGCTTTCATTCCTTCTTTAAAGTCTTCAGTTTTACCACATTGTACCTGAGCTTTAACTTCTTCTTTTAAATATTCTTCAAAATCAGAAAATTGAGCTTTATATATTAGTTCTTTTGTATTTTTATAAGAAACGGCAGGTCCCTTTGCCATTTTTAATGCAAGCTTATTTGTTTTTTCCTCAAGTTCATCAATAGAACATATCTCTGCTACTATTCCCATATCAAATGCTTCTTTTGCAGAAATTCTTTTCCCTGACAACGCCAGTTCAGAAGCTTTTGATACTCCTACAGATCTAGTTAAAAGGTAAACACCGCCTGCATCTGGTATAAGCCCAATGTTTACAAATGCTTGTATAAATAAAGCATCTTCTGCTGCAATACAAAGGTCACATGCTAATGCAACATTAAAACCAGCCCCAGCAGCTGGACCATGTACTGAAGCGATTACAGGCTTAGGAAGTTTTTTAATCTTTACTGCCATTTGTGCAGCCAATTCAACTAATTCTTCAAGGTCTTGCCCTTCACTTATTGCCTTATACATAGCTGCAATATCGCCGCCACCACTAAATGCTTTTCCAGCACCATTTAAAATTACTACCTTTACCTCTGGATTACTTTCACACTTATCCAAAGCATCAATTACTTCTGTTATCAAAGAATGATCAAATGCATTTAAATTTGCTTTGCTGTTGAGTGTAATTTTGGCAACACCATTGTTGCAACCATAAATAATCTTTTCATAACTCATATTATCACTCCCCTTAATTTGTTACGTAGCATTTTATAATACTAATGTATTTTAAATTAAGGAATATTATGCCTAATACAAAATTACCCATTTTTAGGATTTCTATTTGGATGCAACTATAATAATGCGCATATTTTAACTCTTTTGAAAGTATAACTCCAGGCAAAAATGACTGATATTGATATATAACTACAATATATTTATTTCATTCTAGTGCTATTAATATAAAACTAAATAAGGTCAGGACATAACTTTTCTCAAAGAAAAATTGTACCCTGACCCCGAAATCAAATTAATCTCTTTATATTTTAAGAATTGTAACATCTATAAAAGAGATACCAAAAGCTACGCCCAGAGCAATAGAAAATGACCTAAATAAATCAATGTTTGAAGGGCTAAAAATGTAATTAAATGAATGGCATATACACCAGCATAAAAAAAGTAAAAAACAGATACCCTATTAAGAATCTAAAAGTAAGACTACCATCTATATCTTTATAAACAATAATGAGTGAAATTATAGTTCCAATTGCAAACAGCACATAAAGGATTCTCGTAAAATGTAACTTATTACAATTAAAGTTTTTTAGGTGACTCAGAAATCTCTGTATTTTGCATTATTATACTCTCTTAAGAATAATTATAATCTTAAAATTAAAGATTGGCGAATGGAAAATAAACTTTCGCTTAAAGATGCTGCAATACTTTTAGAATATGAAGCTTGCTCACAGTCACCTGTGAAATTTTATACATACAGCTTGACTAATATAAAAAAATATATTATACTTCTGAATAAATGAAAATAGAGCACAAAATGGGGTGCACCACCGAAAGGGTGCAAATCTCGTTTTGTGCTTTTTTGTACCAATTTTTAAAGGAGGTAAAAAATGAAACTCAATGGATCCACTGTTTCATTATCTATGAATCAAACCTTATATGACTTTTTAGAATCGCAAAAATTTGATATCACTACAATTGCAGTAGAACACAATGGTAAAATTGTTCCAAGAATCTCGTATAAGAATGTTATTCTTAAAGACGAAGACACTCTAGAGGTTGTTAGATTCGTTGGAGGTGGCTGATTTATGAAAATAATGGTAAATGGAAAAGATGTAGAAGTATCTTGCAGAACAGCCTTTGAAGTAAGAAATCAAATTGGAAATAAAACAGATGTTGTAATTTTAAATGGTTTTCAAATAGAGGAAGACTCCAATATATCTGAAAATGATATATTGACTATAATCGCAAAAGGCATCATGCCTAAGGAAGAAGAACTGGAAAGTATGATGATGGCAAGGCATTCCCCGAATGTGTATAAAAAGCTGAAAAAAGGTAAGGTAGCTATAGCAGGTCTAGGAGGACTTGGTTCTAATATTGCAATTATGCTTGCAAGAATAGGTGTAGGACAACTTCTCCTAGTAGATTTTGATATTGTTGAACCAAGTAACCTTAATAGGCAAAGTTATAGTATTAATCATTTAGGTATGCAAAAAACCAAAGCCTTAAAAAAACAGATTGAAGAAATCAATCCTTTTATCAAGGTAGAAACTAGAGATATAAAAGTAACGGAAGACAATGTTGTGGAAATCTTTTATGGATATGATATTATTTGCGAAGCTTTCGATAAATCCAAGGCGAAATCTATACTTGTAAATGTAGCATTGGACAAACTTACAAATGCAAAAATTGTAGCAGCTTCTGGCATGGCAGGATATGATAGTTCAAATTTAATTAAAACAACAAATCCAATAAATGGTTTATATGTATGTGGAGACTTAGAAAACGAAGCAAGAATCGGCAGAGGTTTGATGTCCCCAAGAGTACAAATTTGTGCAGGTCATCAGGCAAACATGGTTTTACGTTTATTACTTGGAATAGAAGAAGTTTAAGAAAGGGTGTTATAAATGAGTGATAATTTAATAATTGGTGGGCATGAATTTAATTCAAGATTTATATTAGGTTCAGGTAAATTTTCATTAGATATGGTAAAGGCAGCTATTGAAAAGGGAGAAGCAGAAATAATAACTCTTGCACTACGTCGTGCTAATATAGGTGGAGAAGAAAATATATTAGATTATATTCCAAAGGGCATTACACTGCTGCCAAACACTTCAGGCGCAAGAAATGCAGAAGAAGCTGTTAGAATCGCACGCCTTGCAAGGGAAATTGGTTGTGGAGATTTTATAAAATTAGAAGTTATTCATGATTCTAAATATTTGATGCCAGATAACTATGAAACAATAAAAGCTACAGAAATACTTGCAAAAGAAGGCTTTATCGTTATGCCATATATGTTCCCTGATGTAAATGTTGCAAGATCATTAGTAAATGCTGGTGCAGCATCAGTAATGCCTTTAGGTGCACCTATCGGAAGTAATAAAGGGCTTTGCACAAAGGATTTCATACAAATCTTAGTGGATGAAATAGATTTACCTATAATTGTAGATGCTGGTATAGGTCGTCCATCTCAAGCCTGCGAAGCAATGGAAATGGGTGTTGATGCTGTAATGTGTAATACTGCAATTGCAACAGCAAATAATATTGCCTTGATGGCTAAAGCCTTCAAAAATGCTATAGAAGCAGGACGTACCGCATACCTTGCTGGTCTTGGCAGAGTGTTGGATCATAAGGCAGAGGCATCTAGCCCTTTGACAGGGTTTTTGGAGGATTAATCATGGAATCAATTAAAATAAATCACATGGAATATTTAGATGGTATGGAACCAACATATTCTAATATTATGGACAAAGTGTTAGCCTTAGTAAAAGAATATGATTATAATAAATACACTGATAAAGATGTAGAAAAAGCTTTAAATAAAGAGCAGCTTTCAATTGAAGATTATGCGGTTATATTATCCCCTGCAGCTTTACCATATTTAGAAGCTATGGCAAGGAAGGCAACCTTAGAGACAAGAAAACACTTTGGTAATTCTGTTTGTTTATTTACACCATTATATATTGCTAACTATTGTGAAAACGAATGTATATACTGCGGCTTTAATTGCAAAAATAAAATTCACCGTGGAAAGCTTTCTTTAGAAAAAATTGAAAAAGAGCTAAAGGCAATTGCTGACACTGGCCTTAAAGAGATTTTAATATTAACCGGTGAGTCTCGTTATATGTCTGGAGTAGAATACATTGGTGAAGCAATTAAATTGGCAACAAAATACTTTTCTACAATAGGCATTGAAATATATCCATTAAACTCTGAAGAATATGCATATTTGAATAAATGTGGTGCAGATTTTGTTTCTGTTTATCAAGAAACTTATAATGCAGATAAGTATGAACAGGTTCATTTAAGAGGTCCAAAAAGAATTTTTCCATATCGTTTCAATGCACAAGAACGTGCTTTATTAGGTGGTATGCGTGGTGTTGCTTTTGGTGCATTGCTTGGCCTAGACGATTTTAGAAAGGATGCCTTTGCAGCTGGTTTACATGCATTTTTTATACAGCAAAAGTATCCTCATGCGGAAGTTTCCTTCTCAGTTCCACGTTTAAGACCCTACATAAACAATGCTGAAAATAACCCTAATGATGTCCATGAAAAGCAGCTTTTGCAAGTAATGCTTGCTTATCGTTTGTTTATGCCCTATGCTGGAATTACAATTTCTACAAGAGAAAGAGCAGGATTTCGTGATAATGTTATTGGAATGGCAGCTACAAAAATCTCTGCCGGGGTAAGTGTTGGAGTTGGAGGCCACGATGAAGAAGAAAAGGGCGACGAACAATTTGAGATCTCTGATCCACGTAGTGTACATGAAGTGCACGAAATGATTGTAATCAGAGGATTACAACCTGTTTATTCTGATTATATTAATGTTTAGGAGGACTCTATGTTAATTTATATAACAAATCACAAGCTTTGTAAGGATGATTTTTTTAATCGAATTGATGAATTAGCAAAAGGAAAGCCTCTTGCAATAATGTTAAGAGAAAAAGATTTAAACCTTGAAGAATATGAGTCTTTGGCTATCCAAGTAAAAAAAATCTGTTATATGAATAAAGTTCCTCTTATTATTAATCAGAATATCTCAATAGCTAAAAAGCTTGAGATTCCTAATATCCATTTGTCAATGTCAGCTTTAAGAATATATAAAAATCAGACACATGAATTTGCTAAAGTAGGTGCTTCTGTTCACTCACTACTTGAGGCGAAGGAAGCACAAGAATTAGGAGCATCCTACTTAATAGCAGGACATATATTCCCAACAGATTGCAAAAAAGGAATACCTCCAAGGGGGCTCTCATTCTTAAAAGAGATCTGTGATTCCATTACTATACCCGTATTTGCTATTGGAGGGATAACAAAGGACAAGGTAGCAGATGTACTACTAGCAGGAGCAAAGGGTATATGTATCATGTCTGAAGCTATGACTTGCTCAAATCCAAGGGAACTTAAGAAAAGTTTCCATTATCAAATGGACATGTGATTGTGAAAGCTTCAAACCTCAAAACTTGATATATATGATAATCTACCTCTATCAACAATTAAGGAATTTTAATAAACTTTTAGAGATGGAGGTAGATTATTCATAGCTCATGCAGATTGTCACATTAAATTCTATTGCTAATAACAAATAATAGGTGTTCCTGGCTCAATATTACCGTATATTAAATGTGCTACATTATAAGGTGAATTTACACAACCATGAGAACCATCTGTCCGATATATATCTCCTCCAAAATTTTTTCTCCAACTTGCATCATGAATTCCTATTCCTCCATCAAATGGCATCCAGTAGTTAACAAATGCAGCATAATCTGCCCCTCTAAGAATAGCATTTCTTGCCTTATACTTTAGCTTAAAAACACCTTTACGTGTTGAATGATTCTTTGATATATTACCTGTAACAACATCTCCTTCCACTATTAGTGATCCATTTTTATAAAACCATAACTGCTGTTTTGATAAATTTATTTCTACATACGTAGTTCCAATATCACCATTACTAGAAGAAAAAGCAGTTTTGCTGCTGTATTCTGGTTCTTTCATTATAGTTCTTCCTTCTTTTATGTCTTTAATTAAATTCATTACTTCTTTATCCTTATTAATTAAATGCCCATAATCACCACCATCTATATATATGATATTTCCTAATGATGTCACAAACTTTCTAGTCTTACCAACTGTATCATAAGTTTTAGAAAGTGTATCTATATAAGCCTTTACCTTTTTTTCATCAAGAGTAATTTGAAAATTATCGTCAACTTTAAGCCACGTATTTATTATAGAACCCTCTAAGGTTTCCTTTTTTTCACCAAAAGTATAAGTAATTTTTGAAGATACGTATTTATTCAGCGTGTCTTTAACTTCTATAGTTTCTTTTGAATCTGAATTATATTTGGGCTTTACGTAGCAGCCTGCTGACTCTAAATCTATTTCATTTTCTCCCTTTAGCATTGAATTTACTACATAACAATATAAGATATCTTTGTCTACTTTGTTTCCTAAAACTTCACTTATAATCACATAATTATTATCTTCATACTTAAAGCTTGGATTTTTAGGTTCAACAACATTATCACGACTAAAGCATAATAGCTTATCTATTTTTTCCTTAAGCAGTTTCTCATCATAGGAAAGTCCTATATTCATTTTACAATCTTTTTGAGTAAAAAGTGCTGCTACCCATTTGAAGGGATTCTGTGTATCCTTAAGTTTATTTAATTCCTCACCTGAGCTGAGCTTTAAGCCCACATCGCTTGCTTTTATTTGCTCACTTTTACCTTCACGCTCTTTTAGAGTCAAGGTATAATTTTGAAGCTCAGCTTCAATTACTCCTTTTGCATCCTCAATATTTTTTCCTGAAACACTAATAGAGTTAATCTTAGAGCCAATATAAAAATGATTCATAAAATATTTCGCCATTCCAAAATAAACAGTAAGTAAAACACAAAAAGAGATTATTATACTTCGAACAATTTTTTTACGCTTTTTTATAGCTTCTTCTGTTGATTTTTCTACTAACTCTTCATTGGACCTTTCTTCTCCGCTTTCCGTAGTACTCCCCCCCAGTTCTTTATAACAGAATGCAGACTTAGCACTTTTGACTTTCCAAGATAGCTAAATCTTATATAAATAAGTCTACCTTTCATTCTATGAGTCATTCTTTTCACCTAAAACAATCATTTTAAAATTTTTTCAATCCCAATTATTAACTTCTACATGAAATTACCTATATTCTAATAAATGGTTTCATAGCACAATCAAAAAACAATAGAACGCTATGTATTAGTAGGCACAACTAATATATAGCGTTCTTTAGTAAATCTTTATAATATTTTATAACTTTATCATAATACATGGTAGCCATATAACATGTGCTAGTCATGCCAAGGCTTTAAAAAACCTCCGTTATTTATGGTACAGTTCAGCATCCCTAATTCTAATACTGTAATCTAGTTACCTAGTCATATTTTACCTTTACGTCACAAGATAAGAATAATGTTCACAAATTTATCTAAATATTTTCAATAGTTCTAAATATATACTGAATATCTCCATCTGTTTCGTATTCAAAGCATTTTTTGCATACACCCTGTATCGTTGGAGATAACTCTCTGCCTTTTGGTAACAAGATATAAACGGGTATGTTTTTTGCTACAGCAAAACCTGTTTCAATTCCAATTCCTACACCACTCTCTGAAAATTCAATTATGACAGCATCACTATTTTCAATGACTTCAAAGGTATTTAGCATTAATTCATTCAATAAAAATGATATTTTCCCCCACTGTTCTAAATCACGATGAACACAAACCATTTTATGGTTTTGTTTTTCAGCAATATTGCATATTCTCTCAATCAAATTCTTGTTTGATAAATTATCATGGAACTTAATTCCTAAATAAAATTTCATATATTCCTCCTATCATAAAGCCAGAATACAATTTTCCTTAAATAAAAATTGCATTCTGACCCCAAATATTGATGTTAAGCGTCATGAGCCTATAAATACTTATCATAATCTTTTTGTTCATGCATTACATTCACTAAATGTTTTATCTCCTGATCCTTATTTTTATCCATTACAAGAAGTACATCTCCTGCATCAACAATAATAAGATCTTTTACTCCAAAGCCTATTATTAGTTTCTCTTTACCAAAAACATAGCAATTTTCACTTTGTTCTAGGAAGGTGTTGCCTGTAACGCTGTTTCCTCTAAAACTCTTTAAAAACCTACACATAGCTGAAAAAGTTCCAATGTCATCCCATTCGAATTCTGATTTTATAACGTAAGCCTTTCTAGTTTTTTGCATAATTCCAAAATCAACAGATATACCCTCAATAAGATTGTACTGTTCATTTGTAGTTTCTTCTTCCTTTTCTGTGTCTACATCTTGATATATTTCCATTAAGCTTCTATACATCTTAGGAAGATACTTTTCCATCTCCCGCAAGAATACGTCTGCTCTCCATGCAAACATTCCACTATTCCATAAGTAATTACCATCAATCAAAAAATCCTTAGCAACCTCAAGATTAGGCTTTTCAGTAAACCTTGCCACCTTGAAGGTTGGAATATCTCCATTAATTCTGTCTCCCATTTGAATGTACCCATACCCTGTTTCGGGTCTTACAGGATTTATTCCAATAGTTAGAAGACCCCTTCTTTTTTCTGCAATTTCAATTGCTTGTTCGAGAGTATCTATAAATAACTTTTCATTTTGAATAAAATGATCAGATGGAAGTACAAGCATTACCGCATCCTTGTCCCTTTTAAGTAGCTTTACAGCAGAAAGACCTATACAGGTAGCGGTCTCCTTATTAGCAGGCTCTACAAAAATATTTTTTTCATTTATATCTGGCAATTCCAATTTTATTTTATCTATATAATCTTTATTAGTAACCACATAAATATTTTCTTTGCTTACTATAGGAGCTATTCTATCTACGGTATTACGTAAAAAGCTCTTTTCATTTATAACTCTTAGAAATTGCTTTGGGCTTCGCTCACGTGATAGAGGATAAAGCCTTGTCCCTTTCCCACCGGCTAAGATTAGTGCATATATCACTAGAACACACTCCATATTAGATTGTTTATATTCTATAGTATGAATAGTGAGCATTTTAGGTGAATAATTAATATTCTGGCTTTTGATTTAGGTAAGTGTTTACGTTTACGTATTAATAGTTGTATTGTAATATAAGAAAATGTGAATCAAATACTATATATCTAAGAACATTGTCTTACTTAAGTCTTTAAAACCCTTTCCTGAATAAAATTCACTGGCATTCTTATTAAAAGTATAAACTTTTAATTCAATTCTATTAACTTCCTTATCTCTAGCCCATTCAGTTATTTTCTTTAAAAGCAAAGAACCTATATGATGATTTTGGTATTCTTCCCTCACTGCAATACCATCTATTTGTATCCATTCTCTCTTCTTGCTAACAGGAAAATCAGAAGATTTTTGAATGTAACATTCTGTAAAACCAGCAACTTTGGAATCTATATCTGCAACGAAGATTGCCTTATTACTATCATTGATAATTTCACTTATATATTCTTTCGTCCTTCCGTAATCATCAGGTTTAATAAAAAGTTCTGGATGATTTAACCTATGTTGTTCATCAAGCTCGGCATAAATCTCACATAATCCTTCATAATCGTGCATTACTGCTTCTCTTATCTCTATGTTCATATAAAAATCCTCCTTAGAATGTAAAATAAGTTATGCCATATTAGTATCTATTGTAAGATGAACATAAACCTCATCACAATCTTTTATATGAATTAATCTGACTGCCCCTGGAAAGTTGTCCCACATCATGTGAAAGGCTTCTATAATTTTTTCATCAACCATTTTAATTCCTCCTTACATAATAGTGTCCTAATTAAATATCATTCCTTAGATTTACTACGTTTTGTTAATTGAATAAATGTATACCTTTCAATTGGGTCACTTAAAATAAGAAATAATTTATCAATATCTGCTTGTGTAAATTCTCTAAAAACCAATCTATCAGTCTGAATTATGTCCATACTAAACCTCCCTCTTCTATAATACTATAATTTATTTCGCAGTTTCTTACAAATGCAGTAACCTTTTAATCTTATCTACATTAAAGGATTTGGGGTGTCCGACCAACTTACATTAAACTTCCCAATTGCTTCATAAGATTTAAAAGTTAAGGTATATTTGCCTGGCATATTAGGTGGCTTTATTGCAAAAGTGTTATATGAACCTTGCCTATCTTCTGCTTTCTTATTCTTAGATCCATCTAAATAATTATCAGGATAGGTTAACTGACTATAAAGTTTTCCATTTTCTATTATTTGATATCCAGCAAATATAATTTCTCCTTTTGGATTAGTAATTTGCCAATCTACCTTTCCCTTCTCTAAAATAAAATTAAAATACACCTCAAACCCAATTCTAGAGTAGTCTGAATAATAGCTTTTTATTTGTTTAGAGTTCTCTTTTACAAATATTCCATTGTCATCAACACCATAATTTGCAAAGGGATTCAATACGCTTATAACAGGTATACACATCATACCAAGCAAAGCTGTAATAATAATTAGCCTTATCTTCTTCTCCCTCCAATAGAGTCCATAACTGAAACCTACAGAAAAAACTATAAACATAAATATATAAGCAGCAGTTACCCTTCCTGCCCCAGTGGCTACAACAGATAATTTTAAAATTTTAGAAACAATTGGAGTCATACATATTACATAATATTGAGAGAATCTTTCAGGAAAAATCGTAATAATATTTATACTATTTTGAGATGAGTAGATTAAAAATCTAAAAATTATAAAAGATATAAGCCATAACTTATTACCTTGAAAAAATCCTTTTCTTTTATTATCATATAATCCTGCAAATAATTTACCAACCCAAAACCAAAATGCAATAAATATAACGGATATAAACATAAATATCTCTGTATATATTTTTGATATAAAGCTTATATTGTCTATTAACATACCTAGTATTAAAGGAATAAATATAACTAGTGTATATTTGATGGCAACTTTATATTCCACGAGAGTCACCTCCATGTAACATCGTTCCGCTCTTAATATTATTAGCCCATAACTAATTTAATAATTAGAAATATTAATACCACCCATATTAATACAATTGGTATAGCAAAATACCACCTTTTAGGTTTTCCACTACTCCATAAGTTTTCTACTTCACTTCTGCATTGGTTAAATATTTCTTCCGGTATAAATTTTATTGTAATTACAACAAGTATTGGAAGTAAAATTAGGTCATCTAACAAACCTATAACCGGTATAAAGTCTGGTATTAAATCAATAGGTGATAACGCATATCCAATTGTAATTCCTGCAAAGATCTTTGCCATTACAGGTGTTTCTTTTTTCTTCAAAGCAATGAATAAAGCAGGTATATCTGACTTTAATTTTCTTGCTCTAGCTTTTAAATTCATTATTTAAATCTCCTATCCGCTGTTCTGTTTTAATTCATATTAAATAGTTTTATAACTAAAAATAATAAGAGTATTAAGCATAATCCCGAACTTTGTATAAAAGTTGGTGTGCCAGATGCTGATTTAGAAGTTTACTTTTATGGTAGTTTTTCCTATTTTGCTAATTATATCATAAATTTGGTTATAACTCATATAATTGCAATGCTATTAAACTTATCTTATTATAAATATAATTTTAAAAAAAGTTTCACATAAGGAAAAGGAACTGACTATCTTATATACGTCAGTTCCTTCCTGAATTAAAGAATTAATTTAAAGGGGGTAAATAATTTACACGTGAACTCTATTCTGATTTAGTGCCATTATAAGCATGATAATCAAACCTACTGCGATGAATACCCCTCCAGTCATATAGAAATATACTAAATAGGGAGAATTTGTACCTGCAATTTCAAATATACCCTTGATTAGGCTGGCAAGGGTCAGTGTAGCAATCCCTGAATTATGAATATTTAAAAATACCCGATAGCCAGCAAATTTAGTTATATGCTTTATAAGCCTCTGAATTATGAAGTAGAATAGTGCACCGCCCAATAGCGGATATAAGAACATCCAGGTCATTGCCGCTGAATGTACCCCATGACCAAAAATACCATAAACCTTATCTACAACTACAGCTACTACTGATAATATCAAATAAGCCCATATTGTTTTTCTAAGTTGTTTTTCATTATTTCTCTTATTAATATCCAATATAGA
>Ga0209639_1002444_pt1 | contig 14587 bp, 10 predicted proteins | sample EPASupsiteHSE605_FD_187268 | JGI IMG/M metagenome (GOLD analysis project Ga0209639, IMG submission 187268) | Bioremediated contaminated groundwater from EPA Superfund site, New Mexico - Sample HSE6-05 (SPAdes) (version 2) | ecosystem: Environmental > Aquatic > Deep subsurface > Groundwater >...
GGGCTACTCTGTTGGGCAAAAACCGTCCCCCATGCAACCAACAGTATAATTGTCAATACTCTTTTCATTGTTGTTTCCTTTAACTTGTTGGCACAAAATTATAGAGGGGACCATGAGCACCCAAGCAACATCTGTACGCAGGCAGGTTTTATCGACAGATAGTAAATATTTGCCGACGAAACCTCGGTTGTCTCAAAAGTTAAGCTTTAGCCGTAAGAAACCCATATTAAAATGGTTTGTCAGGCCCGAGGTAAACTGACCTGAAAATGATTGTGCTATTAGAGAAAAGTCTATGTTTTCTGTAAGTGAGTACGAGAGAGAGGGACCAATAAAAATTCCGTCTAGCTTTGGAAAGTACATCACTGCCAAAGAGACATTGAATAGCGGAGTGACGGGATAGCTGCCCTGCATCATAATGGAAAGATCTGTAAACGAGAGGTTTTTTGCCGACAGGGTCATATTGTAATAATCTGCAAAACTCTGTATGTTACCCGATTTAGTCTGTCGGTACAAAAATTCAAATTGTAGGACAAAAGAGTTTTTGAAAGCATACTCACTTCCAAGAGATAATGAAAATACACCGGATGTGTCTGAAAAGTTCTTTTTAGGATGAAAATATGATACCTCTCCCCTGAATGAGGCTTTAAGGATATTGCCCGCCCAACCTGTACCCAATACGTAATCCTCTTCATTCAAAATACCTCCCAGAAACTGAAAATCGTAATTCCATTTATTGAAACGATAAAGCAGGGCAGAGGTTACTTTATGGTTTTTATCAAGTTTGATTGCAAAATCCAAAGCAGATGTGCTGCTTCCGTAATATTGCAGGCGTATAGCGTCGCTCCCGGGCTTTTCCATATAGTCGAAATCAAGAAAAGAGTAGGCATTGAAGAGATCGTTGGGGTTCCATGTGAAGCATTGTCCCCAGTTAATTCTCTGCCGACCTGCCCTGATCTGAAATTTGCCCTTGGTGTAATCGATGAAGGCTCTCTCAATCTTTGAGTTGAAAACATATGATTTGCTGGAAGAGATGTTTGTAGAGAGGTTCACGAAACCATTGTCTGAATCTATCAGCTTAGCATACCCAGGAATGCTTTTGACAGATTCTCCGGTTATAAATCTGTTGCGCATTTCTATGTTGACAGTCAGGCTGTTTGAGCGGTTATTCCATTTAAAGTTTAGACGATTATGAATAAGATTGTCCGATGTCCAGTCACTGTCCCATTTCGAGAACATGAATGATTGCATGTTTGTAACATAACCATTCAAGGACCAGTTTCGTAAAACGCTGTCTTCCGCGGCAGAAGTGATGTTCTTACCATAAATGACAACGGAAGAGAGACAGGCAACAATAAGAAAAATAAAAAAGCGAAATCTCATTTAGCTAATTATTCTGGTTAACTGGTTTTTATATCAGAAACAACAACGCCGTCCTGAATAGTAATAACACGTCTGGCCTTGCTCACAACACGCTGGTCGTGAGTGGAAAAAAGGAATGTAATATTCTCTTCTCTGTTAAGCCTTTCCATAATTTCCAGAAGGTTCTCGGTAGATTTGGAGTCAAGGTTTGCAGTAGGCTCATCTGCAAGTATGAATTTCGGTTTGGAGGCCAAAGCTCTTGCAACAGCCACCCTTTGCTGCTGACCACCGGAAAGTTTGTTGGGTCGGCTATCCATCCTGTCACCTAAACCAACGGCATTAAGAAGTTCCGTTGTCCTTTTTTCCCTGTCTTCTTTGGATTTACCTTGCAGATGCAGGATAAACTCTACATTCTCCTTTGCAGTGAATACCGGTATGAGATTGTATGCCTGAAATACAAAGCCAATATTCTTCATTCGGAAATCTGTTTTTTGCCTGCCGCTAAGTTCTGTGATCTTTACACCATCAATAATAACATCCCCTTTAGTAGGTTCATCCAGACCTCCGACAATATTGAGCAGAGTAGTCTTTCCTGAACCGGATGGACCAACCACTGCAGTGAATTCGCCTTCCTCTATCTTAAGGTCAATTCCGTTTACAGCATAGACCGGCAACGACTTTCCATCGTACACTTTGTGCAAACCATTTATTTCAATTATGCTCATATTGTAACTAAATAAATATTAATAGATTTAACTTCTTATTGCCTCTGACGGGTTAAGTTTAAGAGCTTTATATGCTGGATAAAGCGAGGAAAAAATACCAGTAATGATTACCATTATAGTGACAATGATCATTGTTCCGGAATCTATTACAGGATAAACAAAAGATGAGTAACCCATACTTGAAAAAGCATCTTTCCAGAAAAAGAGGTCGATACCCTGATGTCCAAAATACCTTATAACAAAGTAACCGATGATAATTCCCAAAACTCCACCAGTGAGAGAGAGAAACACAGTCTCCAGCATTATCATCATAAAAACCTTTACTTTGTTCATTCCTATAGCCATCAGCATCCCAAGTTCCCTAACCCGCTCCATAATAACCATTAGCATTGTGTTTATTATTCCGAAACATAAAGCCAACAGTATGACTACTATGAAAATATACATATACTGATTCATTGCACTTACCAGATAACCGGCTTCCGGACTTATTTGCATCCAACCCTTTGCCTCTAGTTCAGGGAAACAAGCCGAAATAGCTTTTAAGGCAGACTCAGTATCATTGTTGTTATTCAACAGAATGGCTATCTCGTGTGCTTCGGTTTCATTAAGCCCGGTAAGCCTGGAGATGTCGCTGTTCCTTACATATACATTTGCCTCGTCGAACATAAGATTGTCTGTCTTGTAGATGCCGACTATCCGGAATGCCCCTCCTGTAATATTGTTATTTACATCCTGAACTGTAAGTATTACCTTGTTTTTGAGTTTGACTTTTAATTTTTTGGCAAGAGCCTCTCCAATGACAATAGAGTTCTTGCCGATGTCATCCAGATATTTACCTTCAAGGATTTTAGAGTGGAGACCTGTAACCTTTTTTTCATCTTCAGGATCTATTCCTGTGATCTTTACTCCAGTGCCTGTTTCTGCCGATGCCACCATTGAGTTTATCACTATCCTCTTACAGGCAGCTGATACGTTTGGAATACCTCTTACAACCTCTACTAAACTGTCGGAATTGGCAATGCTGAGAGTGAACTGATCGTTGTCCATAAATCCCGGCTGATGAATCTGGATATGAGACATCTCCATGCTGATTATTGACTGTATGCGATCATTTACCATACCATTCATAAAAGCCATAAGAAATATTCCAGCAAATATTCCAAGAGTTACAGCAGTGATTATGACAGAGCTTCTTAATTTGTTCCGCCATAAATTCCTCCATGCAAATGAGACAATCATAACTAATAATTTAATTTTAGCTTCTTAGGGCTTTGCTTATTTCCAACCTTGTTATATTAAACACCGGATACAGGCCAATTAGAAGAGTGAATACAAAAATTGTAATTGCTTGATTATAGTATACAAACGGAACCATCGAGAACGGCATTATGGGTTCAAATCCCATCTGTAGCATTGTTTCTGCTGCTTGTCCGGTAAGCGGAATTGGGTGATACAAGAAGTACCATGTTATTGGAATGCTGGCTGCAATGCCGGCAATAACTCCAACAAATCCAAGCATTATAGTTTCCAGGAGCAGAACATAGCCCAACTTGTATTTCTGCATCCCGACGGCTACAAGCACACCAAATTCCTTTCTTCGTTCTGCAGTCATCATCATGACTGTGCCTAATATACCAAATGCTATAATAAGGTAGAGAATGCCTTTCATTATTATACCTGAAGCTCTGTCGCTGTCTATCTGTTTAATAAGCATGCTGTTCATCTCCTTCCAGTCCATAACCTCATATTCGTCACCAAGTTTTAATGCAAGCTTTCTCTTAATAACCGGAACCTGATCTGCATCGTCTACCATAACTACAACCGAAGTTAGTCTGCCTTGAGCGGAGAACAGCTCCTGTGCCGTTGTCATATCCATATAAACCGCCGTCCTGTCCAGATCTGGTGAGGGTTGTTTTATTATACCGCGAACCGGATATTTGCCGGCAGCACTCCCTCCGTGGTAGCCCTGACTCAACAGAATCAAAGTATCATTAAGACCTACCTTCATATATTTTGCAAGGGTGCTGCCTAAAACAACGCCAGTATCACCATTAGTCAGATATCTTCCCTCAGATATTCTTTTGGAAAGATTTGTGATGCTATCCTCTTGTTGAGGTGCTATCCCAATTACCATCACCCCTTTTGTAATATCTTCCATAGAGGCAAGGGCATAATTTTCCAGTCTGGGAGTAGTTACCGTTATTCCCTTCAGAGATGGAATTTTTGGTTTTGCTAATGTGTAATCCAGAGTATTGTTGATTATTTTATCGCTCCAGTACCCTTTTTGATGGATCTGAATATAACCGGAATAGAAATTCACTATAGTCTTAATATACGATTCATAGGATCCCTCCTGCATGGAAGACATAAAGGAGGAGAGAACGACACCAAAGAAAACCGAGGCGGAACATATAATTGTACGTCGTTTGTTTCGCCAGATATTTCGCCATGCAAGTTTTATGTAATCCTTCATAAGACTTTACAGTTTATTTGATTGATTTCATATTCTGTTGGGAGAAAAAACTGTCGGGAATGGGCTTGTTATAAACTGCTTTGACGATATCAAGCACTGTTTTGTTCCCTTTTTTATTTGCTGGTTCTATTTCCATCCTTGTAGGTACCACTCTGTCGCCCATCTGCTTTATGTTGTAAGCATTCATCATGTTAACGAGTTCCATATCCTCATCGTAATACTCAGCTTTCCACTCATTGAATCCATCAACGGTTATCCAGGTAATCACCTTGCCCCATGTAACGGGAGCATCGGGCAGAGGTATCAACTCTATTTTAAAACACTCTTTATCTCTTACCGTTTCTTTACCAAGTAACTTCTGGGTATAGTCTACAACGATTGATGACTCCTTTACCAAGTCGTCGTTGGTATAGTCAGAGCCCATCCAGGACTGCATCATCATTGATGGGGGTATCTTTATCATCTTCTCAATTGAAGGAACCCAGTTCCACATGTCTTTCTGACGCTTCAGAAAAACCTGACCTTTCTCCTTTGCAGGAGCTGTTATATAGATGAGTGAATATTCAGTTCCTTTTGACCATGACTTCATAGATATTGTCCTTGTCCAGTCGGGACGGATAATTGTCAATGTCATTTCGCCGGAACTTGTCAAACCTCGCCCCTTCTCATCGGCTTTTTTTATTATCTCCCTCGCAGACAACTGTTGAGAGTAAGTTTCTGAGAAAGAGAAAATTATAATGCAAAAAAGCAGGAACCCCTTAATTGCAAAACGATAGTTCATATTTATTCAGTTTAGTTAAATTGATATAAGATCAATCAAATATAGTAAAGTTTCCATTCTTTAGTAAATTTGAAGCATTAACCTTATGACCGGATTTTCTATGAAAACATCTCTCTCTGCATGCCTGTCGTGCATTCTGCTTGCCTTCAGTATTACTTTTTCCGTAAACTTGTCGGCCCAGCCTTTAAACAGTGTTTATAAAAATCCGCTTGTCTTTGGCAATAACAGGATTACCCTCATATCTCCGACTCTTTTCAGGCTTGAATATGCAGAAGGGGGTAAATTTCTCGATAATCCTACAATGTTTGCTTGGTCGAGGGATACTCTTCTGACGGAGTTCAAAGTAACACGACTTGGCGGAAACAGGTATCAGATAGAGACTTCTGCGCTGAGGATGGTTTATGATAACGATAATTTCCCTTTCGGTCTTCTCAATTTTGAGGCATTCTACAAGAGTGGCGGAAAAGAGAAACGGTTTACAATAAGGAACATCCATAAAAACAATCTTGGGGGAGCTATCTCTACTCTTGACAGAGTTGACAAACCAATTCCGTTGAATGACGGGCTACTGAGCCGCGACGGATGGTATATAATCAACGATGCCGGCAAGGAGATACTTGTCGACAACTGGATTGCACAAAGAGACAAGGGGCATGTGCAGGATCTGTATTGTTTTGTATATGGCGACAACTACAAGGAGGCGCTCTGTGACCTGGGAAGGATAAGCGGAAATGTACCAATGACGCGGAAATATGTACACGGTGTGTGGTATTGCAGATACTGGCCCTACACTTCTGCAGAGTATCTGGAACTTGTGTCAGGATACAGGGAGCATGATTTTCCGCTGGATATGATGGTATTTGACATGGACTGGCACACTGTGGACGCAAAGGTGGGTACTGGCCATGCGAGCAACCGGGGGTGGACGGGCTATACATGGAACAAGAAGCTGATTCCTGACCCTGAGGGATTGATTGACAAGATGCTGAAGGAGAATATCTATGTGAGCCTTAACGAACATCCACATGATGGAATTCGTCCGAATGAAGATCAGTATCAGGCATTTATGAAGGCTATGGGCAGAGAGGCAAACGGAGAGACTATTCTGTTTGATGCTTCGGACAGAACATACATGGAGAACTTCCTGAAATATGCGCATGGCCCGGGTTGGGACATGGGTATTGCCTTCTGGTGGCTCGACTGGCAGCAGGATTATCTGTATCCTTATGTAAGGGGAACAAACATGAACCACCTGAGCTGGCTGAACAAGCTTTATTACGAAGATTCTTCGCGGGAGGGGTTGCGTGGCGCGGGTTACAGCAGATGGGCCGGCTGGGGCGACCACCGTTACCCTATACAGTTTTCTGGTGATGCTCATGCTAACTGGGCGATGCTTGCTTTTGAAGTGGAGCTCACAGCTACCAGCGGGAACGCCGGTTGTTATTACTGGGCGCACGATATTGGAGGTTTCTATGAAGGTGAAAACCCCGAGATGTTTGCCCGCTGGACGCAGTTCGGGGCACTAAGTGCCGCATTGAGGGTACATTCACAGAAAGCCGGCAAGATAGACCGCCGGCCCTGGATATGGGGAGAGCAAGCCACGGGCTCCATGCGTAAGGCTTATCACTTCCGTTCTCAAATTATGCCCTACATCTATTCAAGCATATGGCAGACACATAAAACCATGGTTCCTCTAAGCAGGGCAATGTACATTGACTACGGAAATGATGAGGAGTCTTACAATAACCCGCAGCAATTCATGTTTGGCGACCTGCTTCTTGCGGCCCCCATCACAACAGCAGGTGAGGGAGAAAATCTTGTGGCTTCGCAAAAGGTATGGTTCCCAAAAGGCAAAACGCTAGATTCGCTCAATTCGCCCAAAGCCGGACAATCCGAAGATACTTGGTACGATTTCTTTGATTCCACTCCATACAAGGGTGGGACAAAGGCTATAGTGAAAAAGGGGATAGACGAATTTCCTCTGTTTGTCAAAGGTGGTTATCTTCTTCCGATGCAACCCTATACAGAACGCCCTGCCTCTACACCACTTACCCACCTGATCCTCAAAGCCTGGCCGGGAGCCGATGGTTCGGACAACAGCTACACCCTTTACGAGGATGACGGGCTGACAACAGACTACCTTAAGGGTAACTATGCGACAACGGAGTTAATATACAAAAGAACAGGAAACAAGATTCTGCTGACGATTGCACCAACCAAGGGAACCTACACCGGTCAGCCACAAAACAGATCGTACACCTTTGAACTGGCAGGCATAAAAGAGATAGGGGAGGTTTCTGACATATCGGGAAAATCGGAGTTGAAGAATCTGAAAGAACTTAATAACCAGGGAAGACCTAATAATCGGAAAAAGCCTAATATTCACGGAGTCCTGGGCATCAGTGGAAAACCCGGCAATAAAAAATCTAAGCCGGAAGCCAGATTCAATAAGACTACAGGCATATACACAATTGAGGTTGGCAGCCGTTCGATAAGAGAGCCGCTGGTGCTGGAGGTGAGGGAACCTTGCCACAGATTTGTGCAAGTAGTTAATTAATAGCCAATTAGAGCACGCATTTTTTCAATAAGGCTTTTCAGGGAATTTGTTTCTGAAAAATCCTATTGTTATTATGCACATAATGTGACAATTGCACAAAACTGTGGCAAGGTCCATCATGGTATTATGTAAAGTAAGTAGCTGTCAATTTGTAAACCGAATCAATAATAATTTGTAAAGTGATCTGATTTTTTTAACTTTACAAAAAAATAATTTATGCCTTATTATCCAAGAATTGTAGAATCTGAGATAGAGCGCAAATTGAGAGCTTCAGGCGCTTTATTGATAAAGGGGCCTAAGTCGTGTGGCAAGACAGAAACAGCAAAACTATTTGCGAAAAGCATTTTACAGGTAGATAGAGATGAGCAGGTACCTGTAGTAATGAGTATAGATCCTGGAATATTATTGACCGGAGCTACTCCCCGTTTACTTGATGAATGGCAAGAACAACCAAAATTGTGGAATTATGTCCGCCATGAAGTTGATGACAGAAAGGAGAAAGGACAATTTATCCTTACAGGATCTGCAAATCCAGACGAAGAGATAAAACTGCATAGCGGAGCAGGGCGTTTTACTGTAGTCGAAATGCAAACAATGACATGGCAAGAGATGGGATACTCTTCTGGTCAGATTAGCGTAAAGCAACTTTTGAAAGGGGAACCACTGTCATTTATTGACACCTACCTTTCGGTTGACTTGATTATTGAACGCATGATAAAAGGGGGTTGGCCTGCTTTGATCAATGTGTCTCTGGAAGATGCTGTCTTATTGAATAGGAGTTATATTGATTTATTGGCAGAGACAGATATGAGCAGGGTCTCAAATGTAAAAAGAGATCCACAGAAAATTCGTTCATTGCTACGTTCTATTGCCCGAAATATTTCTACATTGGTTGACAACTCCACATTGGGAAAAGATATTAAATCAATTGAAGATGCAGATATTTCCCGACCGACAATAATTGAATATCTGGATGCATTGTCCAGATTGATGATTTTTGAAGAACAACCAGCGTTTAATACCCATATAAGATCGGCAAATTCTTTGAGGAAATCTCCAAAACGGCATTTCTGTGATGTTTCACTTGCAATTGCAGCATTGAAACTGACAAAAGAGGCATTGATGAGAGATTTAAAGTTTTGTGGTTTCCTGTTTGAATCGCTTGTATATCATGATTTGAAAATGTATGCACAAGCCAGTGATGCCCAAGTTTATCATTATAAGGATTCGACAAAGTTGGAAATCGATGCCATTATTCAACAAAGTGGCGGTGCGTGGGCAGCATTCGAAGTAAAACTCGGCGTAGGCATGCATGATGAGGCAGCAAATAATTTATTGAAGCTAAATAGTATAATTGATACGAAAAAATTCTCAAAGCCAGCCTCATTAAATATAATAACCGGCGCGGGAATGAGTTACACCAGACCAGACGGGGTAAATGTGATTTCGTTGGCTTCGCTTGGGAGGTAGCATTGAGGGGACCTTGCCACAGTTTTGTGCAAGTAGTTAAGTAGTAGTCATTTAGAGCATGTGTTTTTTCAATAAGGCTTTTCGAGGAATTTATTTCTTAAAAGTCCTATTGTTATTATGCACATAATGTGATAATTGCACAAAACTGTGGCAAGGTCCAACCTGCATTTCGGTTAAGAGTTTGTCGAACTGTTCTCTGTATGTTATACCTATTGGTATTCGTTTATCGTTGATTTTTATTGTGTTCCTTTCGATGATTTCAATTTTGTCGATAGCAACAATAAATGACTTATGAACGCGGGTGAAATTTGCGGAAGGGAGCAATTTCTCCATGTTGCTGAATGATTGAAGGGTAATGATCTTGCCTTTTCCGGTAATTATCTGCAGGTACTCCTGCATCCCCTCAATGTAAAGGATATCATCAAAATCCACTCGCTCCATGTTGTAACCTGTCTTGACAAAGATGTAATTCCTCCTTATAGATTTTGCGTCGGTTAACAGATTGAAAACCTTATCAGTTGCAATTACAAATCGTTCAAATCCAAAAGGTTTGAGAAGATAATCCGTTACATTAAAGTCATACCCCTGAATTGCGTACTCTTTATATGCAGATGTTATAATGATTCGCGGGCTGTTCTTCAATGATTGCAGAAACTGGATACCCGTAAATTCATCCATCTGAATATCCAGAAATACCAGGTCAACCTCATTCATTTTGAGAAAATTAAGAGCATCAATGGCATTACTGAAAGTCTTTTCTAGCTGTAGCCAGGAGATCCGGGAGATGAACATTGTCAGCTTCTCTACCGAAAGGGGTTCGTCGTCAATTACAATACACTTAACTTGCATTAATATCGATTGTTAGTTCTGTTTTATAATGGCCATTCTCTTTGGTAATCTTAAGCTTGTGCTTATCGGGGTATATCAGGTTGAGCCTTCTTGTAACATTTGCCAGACCAATTCCGCTAGAGCTGTCCTTTGTAATATCCTTGGCGGCATCAAAAATATTGTCAACTTCAAAATAGACGTGCTCTCGTGTTATATTGAATCTGATTGAAATACCCCCTTTCTCCTCCTTGTCGGTAATGTGCTTGAACGCATTTTCTATAAAGGGGATAAAAAGCATGGGGGCAATCTTAATATTTTCCAAATCTCCTTTAACCGAAAAGTCCACCAGTTCACTGTTTGTTATTCTCAGCTCCTGCAGACTCATATATTTCCTTATATACTCTATCTCCCCGGAGAGGTCGATGAATTCTGCATCTGCCTCATTAAAGGAATAACGCATCATGTCCGACAACTTTATGAGGGAATCGGAGGCTTTTGCAGGATTTGTGGAGATAAGGGTGTCTATGTTATGAATTGAGTTGAAAAGAAAGTGCGGATTGATCTGATTACGGAGTAGTGCCAGTTCGCTCTTCAGGTTCTGCCTGGACAGTTGCAGCTGAAGTTGATCTTTGTTTATCCAGTCAATGAAAAAGCGGAACAATGCTCCGTATATAAACCATATAATAGCTCTGAAAATAGTCAGAATAGAATATGTAAACAGACTTTTGTCAATGAGATAGAATACAATTGCCAGAAGAAAAAATGAGGCAAATACAATCAGTATAATCTTTTTATTTTTGAGCAGTTTAAAAACATATAGATATGAAATATAGAAAAAGACAGGTGTGAATGTAACCAAAAAAACCCTGACAGCACCATATGTCATGAGATCAAGCATTTTCATAGGTAATATCATGTGTAAAGATTGGTTCAGCAGGAACAGACCCCAAAAAATCAGATGCAACTTTACAATAGTAGACTTTTTCATAATGATTATAAATTTATAATATTTATTTCAAAAGTCTCTTGTTCTTATGATTTTAACAAGAAAATTCAACGAATTGCATGATTCGTTAAACGACCTTGCCACAGTTTTGTGCAAGTAATTAATTAGTAGCTATTTAGTGAGCGCATTTTTTTCGATAAGGCTTTTCGAGGAATTTATTTCTGAAAAGTCTTATTGTTATTATGCATAAAGTGAGATAATTGCACAAAACTGTGGCAAGGTCCAACTTTATTTCAGAATCTCCAACAGCATCTCCGGTTCGTTGGTTGTAATAACGTCAACACCATGTTTAAGCAACATCTTCATCTGTTCAGGATCATTTATTGTCCAGACATTTACAACAAGACCACGGTCATGAGCCTGCTTGATAAGAGTTGGGTCGGCCTGATACATTTTGCCGTTAAAATCTATGCTCCACATCTTTGCATCGGCAACATCCTTTACTGTCTTGTCGTCACTTACGTATGCTGTTCTTGCAGCAGGATCCAGCTCCATGACTCTTAAAAGAGAGCCGAAGTTGAAGCTGATATAGCTTACCCATGCCTGAGCCTTTAGGTCATGCACCATCTTCACCACTGCTTCTGTCAATTCCAGTGTACGTTCCTGACTTACAAGAGAGGATTTTATCTCGAGGAAAAGCAGGGTTTTGTTCTGAGTTTTTGCAGTAAGAATATATTGTTCCAGAGTTGGTACAAAATCGTTGTTCTTGAGAGGAACTTTTGCAAGTTCTGCTGCAGTTGTCTGTTCAACAACCTTGCCTCCGATAGAGGGGTCGTGATTGCAGACAGGAACTCCATCCTGTGAAAGCCATACGTCAAACTCAGAGGAGTGGCAACCCAGAGCAATCGCATTTTTAAGTGAGCTGAGGGAGTTCTGGCTAACGTCAAAGTTTTTCCAGGCACCACGGTGAGCAACAACTGCATTTTTGATGAATTCGTCTTTCACGAGTTCAAATTCTTTTGTCACTCCGTTTATCTTTAAAGTTATTCCATATCTGAATGCCGGAGCAGACGATGCAAGTTGGGTCCTTTTCTTAAGAGAGATAACCCCCTTTGAACTAATACGGAAAAGTCCGGAAGTATCTTTAGCAATAGAACCCTTCATTTTTTTCTGACCGGCCACTGCCAGTACCTTACCTATCTGAGCCCCCTTCTGATTTACAGGGATTTTATAATTGTCAAGTCCGGTTAATGGTGTAACTGGACTTGCAGGAGTTGCAGGTGATGCAGGTTTTGCAGGCTGTCCCATCATTGTGCCCCCCAAAAGGGAAAGGCAGATTGTCAGCAGAATTAGTTTGTCTTTCATTGTTATAAAATTTTAACCAAAGGTATGAATTAATAGGTTTTTCACAGCCATTAAAGATCAAATTTGAATCTTATTCTTATGCCTGTGCGGGATACATTAGGGTGGTCGAGGTAGGTGAGTCTTCTTACAAGATCTACCCTCATGAATTTGAAGATGTTGGAAACTCCCACACTTACTTCTGTATACGGACTCTTTCCCAGAGCGAATGTTGTCGGGTTTCCCTCTCTGTCGGTCGGGAACTTGAAAAGGTCAGACTCAAAATTGGGATCATTGGACTTGCTAAGGCTGCCGTACAAGAGTTTTACAGTTATGATCTCGCGTAAGCTCAACTTTTTAAGTAGTGGGATTTTATTGAAAATAAAGCCGTTGAAGCAGTGGTCCACATTGATTGATGTATACTGGTCACTAACAAATTCAAGGAAGTTCATAAGATTGTATGCAGTTGACTGATACAGATATGTCTGGTTAGCATTATGCATCTCCAGAAGAGGATAGGGCACCTGTCCGAAGGTCTTACCGGCCTCCCATGTGACAGTTGTATATCCGATAATTGTTGGGTAAAACCGTTTGTAAAAACTTAGTCGTAAATTGTGATAGTCGTAGTCGCTCCCCAGCATCTTTGAACCGTAGGTGTACTTGAACTGAATTACCGGATACTTTGATGCAATCGGTGCCCTGTATAGCTTCCCTTGGTAGAATTGTTCATGAGGGGCATACCTCAGGTTGAGAGAGACCTCAGATGTATTGAGATATGGAACACTGTTTACGTTTGACAAATAGTCTGTAGTATTGAAGTTAAGTGTACCGCCGGGTGCTTGCCGGGTGTAGTCGAAGCCAAGTGAATATGAGAAGTGGTTTTTGAATTCGTGCAGGTATTCTGCTTTGAATGATTTGTTATAGAACAACTTATCGTCAACACCCCTTTTTAGAGAAAGCATTGCATTACCCTCCTGTACAAAATAGAGCTCCTGACCGGGTACCTTTGTATCTACCTGATAGTTTATTCTAAGACTCTTTGCCGGAAACTCGTTGTATGGCTTTGAGGTGAAAGAGTAGTTTGCACCTACGTTATACTTGAACTTTTTGTCTTTGATTCCATAAGCCAGATAGCCCTCGAAGTTTATCTTTTTACTGAACTTTGGAGTTGTCCTGCCTCCAAGCCTCAGTTTGGAACCCTCTATGGGGTTGTAACTGTAGAATGTTATCACCGGGCCAATTTCAAATGGGCCAAAATCGTGGAAGCTCGCAATGGCTATCCTGAAAATATCCATTGTCCGCATAAATGAACGAACTTTCTTAAGACTGTCAATTGTTGCATATATACCCTTCTCCGACCTTGACAGCTCTGCATGTCTGTTCTGTTCCCAAAATTCTTCGGACCTTTTTAAAGAATCCAGTTGCGGCTCTTCAACCAAAACTTTGAAAACGCTGTCTGGTATAGGAATATTTATCTGATGCTTTTTGTAAGAGACACTTCTCTGTCCGAATATGCCCAGCCCTTTTGTTGTGACCCCAAGGTCCATAGAAAGCTCATCATTGGAAATTGCCCAACCCTGCTGAGGAAAATGTTCAAACTCCTGAACAATCTTAGCATCCTTAACCCAGTTCAGGTTTATCTGCCTGTTAAGTTCCATTTCAATCTTCTTTACCGCATAGTTCCCGTCCATGGTTATAAACATGAATCCTTGAAAAAGCATGTCGGTTTTGTTGCGGGGAGCGAAGAACATCTTTACGCACTCAATGTTGCTTACACTTACGGTGTCAATAATGAAATACCGGTAAAACGATGGTGCCGAGGCTGACACCGGACTCAAAAACTGGTTTGTAAGGAACAGTATATTATTGTCATATATGTCGATATCCTGATAGAGATATTTCAGATATCTGGTTATACCCTGATTATCGAGATATCCCTCGAAGCTTACCATCTTGTCGGCTTTGACCACCTCGCTTACAGCCTTGGGCAATTTTCTGTAGAAGACATCTGTGATTGTCTCTTTAATGTACAAAGGAAGAACCTCTTTTCCGGGTTGTTTTGTGGTGTCGATGTTATCAAATACAAACTTGAATTTTTCAAGTA
>Ga0209639_1002445_pt1 | contig 14582 bp, 13 predicted proteins | sample EPASupsiteHSE605_FD_187268 | JGI IMG/M metagenome (GOLD analysis project Ga0209639, IMG submission 187268) | Bioremediated contaminated groundwater from EPA Superfund site, New Mexico - Sample HSE6-05 (SPAdes) (version 2) | ecosystem: Environmental > Aquatic > Deep subsurface > Groundwater >...
TAAATAGGAGTGTAAAATCGGCAATACTGCGAGCTGATTTTACACTCCTAATCTTATTTTCTTCTGAATTTTTGGAAGTCGCTGCCTCAGAATCGGTGCACAAAACATCATTTTGAGACAGCCCCTTTCCTATACCAAGTCGGAAAGTATAAGTTTCGGGTGACAACTAGGCGGCCGCCAATTTTTCTCATGCTGTTTTCTAGTAAGAAGATTCCCAAAAAATCCAATTTGAATATATATATATATAGATAATGTTTTAAAGGAGATTGAAAATGAAGGAAAAGGAAATAACCATAAGTTTATGCATGATTGTCCGTAACGAAGAGAATACGATAGCACGCTGTCTTGATTCTGTTAAAGATATTTGTGATGAAATAGTTATTGTTGATACGGGTTCTACCGATCATACCAAAGAGATTGTCAAGAAATATACAGATCGAATCTTTGATTTTACTTGGATAGATGACTTTGCTGCTGCCCGCAATTTTGCTTTCAGTCGAGCAACCATGGACTATACACTTTGGCTGGATGCAGACGATATCTTAATGACTCAAGATCGAGAGAAATTTCTAATGTTTAAGAAAACCATAGATCCACTCGTTGATGCCGTGAGTATGCCCTATCATTATGCCTTCGATCAGTTTGGAAAAGTCTCGTTTAGTTTTCGAAGAAATCGCATGGTTAAGAAGGATAAAAACTTCCGCTGGGTAGGGGCAGTACACGAGTATTTAGAAGTGTCGGGAAATGTTTTAAGTTCGGATATTTGTGTAACACATAAGCGTATGGAAGGTCATAGTTCTGATCGCAACCTGAAAATATTTGAAAGGCGAAAGGAGAAGGGAGAGTCGTTTACTCCACGAGATTTATATTACTATGGCAATGAATTATTCGATCACAAACTCTATAGTCGGGCAATTGAAATTTATCAAGAATTTTTGGAGACAGGACAGGGTTGGGTTGAAGATAAAATTTCTGCTTGCGGAAAACTAGCCGATTGTTTTCGAGAGTTAGGAGAAACAGAAAAACAACTTGAATATATCTACAAATCCTTTGAATATACCTCCCCTAGAGCTGAGTTCTGCTGTCGCTTGGGTTTCCACTTTCTGAATGCGAAGCGATATGAACAGGGGGTTTTCTGGTATAAACTGGCTACTCAATTAGAAAAACCCGTTGACAGTTCGGGATTCATGACTGAAGCTTGTTGGACATGGTTACCGCATTTACAGTTGTGCGTTTGCTATGACCGTTTAGGTAAACATGAGTTGGCCTATGAGCATAACGAGATTGCTAGAAAGTATCGTCCAGAAAATGCCCAGGTTCTGTTCAACAAGAAATATTTGGAGGGTGTTTTAGGCATAGAATCTCCCAAAAAGAATGAAATTGGTCAAGAGAAGTGAAGGTGGGTGAATTATGAATTTGTATTCAATCTACGGACTTTATGCAATTATAAGAGAATATGCTAGCTGCCCATCGACGCTGCCTCTATTATGTCGCTATGAGCACGGGTGGAATCCTTTACCGAAGGCTAATCCATACGATGTTCTAACTGATAAACCCCTGATGTTAGTTTGGAGTAGAAGACGTCTACAAGAGTGGAATGAAGAAAGTAGTATTCCTGCAGCTATTAGTGGTGCACCTTTTGTACACTATCGAAAATTAAGGCAAATTGAGAAGGATATAACTGCTAACGGTACAGTAGCCTTTCCCGCCCATTCCACTCCACTAATTGACGCAGTATTCGATATCGATGGGTATTGTAAGCAACTGAAAAGTCTTCCGATCGAGTTTCATCCGATAACGATATGCTTACATGCTCATGATTTAGAAAGAAAGAAGGACGTCATATATAAAAAATACGGGTTCAATGTTGTAACTGCCGGGCCAATCTGGGTGCCAGGATTTGAATTTGTACAAAAATTTTATGAAATTCTTAGAAGTCACAAATATGCAACGTCTAATCAAGTGGGCTCATATTCTTTTTATGCTGTAGAAATGGGTATTCCTTTTTTTATCTTTGGGGAGTCAGCCGAACTGAAAAATAGTGGAAGAGAACCACTTATGCCCTCTAAATATAGTTATTTAGATTATCCGATGGGTGTTTTTGCCACACAGATGTTTACAGGTCCTACGAAAGTCATTAGTGAGGAGCAAAAGAATTTTGTTGAAGAGGAACTTGGCGTCCATGACTGTTTGTCCGGTATAGAACTAAGGCAGTTGTTGTTAGAAAGCAATAATCGGGCGATAGAAGCGTATCAAGAATTTTTGATGACAGGACAGGGCGGGGTTGAAGATAAAATTTCCACCTGTGGAAAACTAGTTGATTATTTCCAGAATTCAGGAGAAAAGGAAAAACAACTTGAATATATCTTAAAATCCTTTGAATATGCTACCCCAAGGGCTGAGTTTTGTTGTCACTTAGGTTTATTTTTTCTGAATAATACGCAATATGAACAGGGAGTTTTTTGGTATAAATTGGCAGCTGAATTGGAAAAGCCTATTGGTAGCAGGTTGACTTGGTTACCGCATCTTCAGTTGTGTCTTTGCTATGATCACTTAGGCAAACATGAGTTGGCCTATGAGCATAATGAGATTGCTAGAAACTATTCTCCTGAAAATGAAGCGGTCCTACACAACAAGAAATATTTGGAGAGTATGTTGGGAATAGGATCTCCCGAAAAGAAAGAAATTGTTCAAGAGAATTGAATGGCATCAAACCTCCAAATCTCTCGGTTGTAGACATGAAAATCAGCATAAGCGCACACACGAGTAGATGAAATCATACTATAGAGTAGTCCCAGAACGCTAGCCCACAAGGGTCCTTGTCTTCATAACAATTATTTTTTGAAAACGTGCGACACTACCATTGGTTTTGCGATCGATTTCGGCAGACAGTGGATCAAAATTGTTTATGCACTATTAAAGAAAAATATTATTGGAGGTTGAATTATGGATTGGTATTCAATCTATGGAATATATGCAATTATAAGAGAATATGCTAGCTGCCCATCGACGCTACCTCTATTCTGTCGCTATGAGCACGGGTGGGATCCTATACCAAAGGTTGACCCGTACGATGCTCTAACTGATAAACCCCTAATGTTAGTTTGGAGTAAGAGACGTCTAAAAATATGGAATGAAGAAAGTAGTATTCCTGCAGCTATTGTAGGTGCACCTTTTGTACACTACCGAAAATTAATGAGAATTGAGAAGGATATAGCTGCCAAAGGTACAGTAGCCTTTCCTGCGCATTCCACTTCACTAATTGACGCTGTATTCGATATTGATGAGTATTGTAAATTATTAAAAAGTCTTCCGAGCGATTTCCAGCCGATAACGATATGTTTACATGCTCATGATTTAGAAAGAAAGAAGGACGTAATATACAAAAAATACGGGTTCAATGTTGTATCTGCTGGGCCAATTTGGGTACAAGGATTTGAATTTGTTCAAAAATTTTATGAGATTCTTAGAAGTCACAAATATGCAACATCTAATCAAGTAGGCTCATATTCTTTTTATGCTGTAGAAATGGGTATTCCCTTTTTTATTTTTGGGGAGTCAGCTAATCTGGAAAACAGTGGGGAACCGCTTATGCCCTCTAAATTTAGTTATACGGATTATCCTACAGGTGTTTTTGCTACAACGATGTTCCAGGGTCCCACACAAGTCATTAGTGCAGAGCAAAAGAAGTTTGTTGAAGACGAACTTGGCGTCCATGACTGTCTTTCCGGAATAGAACTAAAGGAATTGTTAATAGAAAGTAATCAGCAGGCGATCGAAGCGTATCAGGAAATTTTGGAGACAGGACAGGGCGGAGTTGAAAATAAAGTTGCTGCTTGTAAAAAACTGGTTGATTATTTTATGAATTCAGGAGAAGAGGAAAAACAGTTTAAATATATCTTAAAATCCTTTGAATATGCCACCCCAAGTGCTGAGTTTTGTTGTCACTTAGGCCTGTACTTCCTGAATAAAAAGGAATATGAACAGGGGGTTTTCTGGTATAAGTTGGCAAGTCAATTGGAAAGGCCTATTAGCAGCTGGTTAATGTGGTTGCCGCATATACAGTTGTGTGTTTGCTATGATCACTTAGGTAAACATGAATTGGCCTATGAGCATAATGAGATTGCCAGGAAATATTCTCCGGAAAACAACCAGATATTGCACAACAAAAAATATTTAGAGCGTGTGTTGGGTATTGAGTCCACCGAATAGAGAGAAATCGTTCAAGAGAAGTAAATGGCATCAAAAACAGATCCTTCAATCTAAATTTATAAAGGTGGAAAGAAGATGGATGGAATCAGGAGACCAGAAATGATTAACTATTCTAAGTTTGAAATAAATGAAACTAAGCTGGAAGCTAAATACGGTCTTCCTTCAGAACTAAAATATTGCCGAAGTTGTGTAATATCTAATCAGCGCCCTAATTCTACAGTCGAATATCAACACACAGAGAACTCCAAGAAAGAGACAATCCATTTTGATGAGGAAGGGGTCTGTGATGCTTGCCGTTTTGCCGAATCCAAAACTAAAATTATTGATTGGAAGCAACGGGAGCAGGAACTAATAGATCTATGTAACAAATATCGGAAAAAGGACGGCTCTTATGACTGCCTTATTCCTGGATCTGGCGGCAAAGACAGCTTTTACGCAGCACATATTCTTAAATATAAATATGGAATGCACCCACTAACAGTAACTTGGGCGCCTCACATTTATACACCTTGGGGATGGCATAATTTTCAGGCATGGTTAAACGCTGGCTTTGATAATTTTTTATGTACACCAAATCCTCGAACACATCGATTGCTAACAAGAATTGCGGTAGAGAATCTTTTTCACCCGTTTCAACCTTTTATATTTGGGCAGAAATCTCTTGCACCTAAAATGGCTTTATCACATGATATAAAATTAGTGTTTTACGGTGAAAATGAGGCTGAGTATGGTAATCCCATATCTGATACTTCTTTAGCTAAAAGAGATTGGAAGTATTTTGCTGCAGAAGACAAAAGCAAGGTTTATCTCGGTGGAGTATCTTTAGAAGCATTAGAGAGAGATTTTGGAGTTGAGCCTGTTGAGCTACTTCCATATATTCCTGCTAATCCCGATGAATTAGAGCAAAAAAAGGTCGAGGTACACTATCTCGGATATTATTTAAGATGGCATCCCCAAGAGTGTTTTTATTACGCTGTTGAGAATGGCGGTTTTAAGCCGTCACCAGAACGTACTGTTGGCACTTACAGTAAGTATAACAGTATTGATGATAAGATCGACGATTTCCATTACTATACTACCTATATTAAATTTGGAATCGGACGGGCAACCTACGATGCTGCACAAGAAATTAGAAACGAAGAGATTACCCGGGAGGAAGGGGTAGCCCTGGTAAAAAAATTTGACGGGGAGTTTCCGGAGCGTTTTGCTGAGGAAATCTTTCAGTATTTAAGTATTCCTGAAAAGGATTTTCCGGTGGCATTTAAGATGTTTGAACAACCAATGATTGATAGGGATTATTTTATGGCACTTACTGACACTTTTAGATCCCCTCATCTCTGGAAACGTGAAAACGGGAGTTGGAAATTACGCTACCCAATTTATGAAGAGCGACGTGAGGACTATGAGTAATATTAGATTAATGGCGAGATTAGACGTCAAAGGGCCTAACTTGGTTAAAGGGGTTCAACTTGAGGGGCTTCGAAAAATCGGAGACCCACATGTTTTCGCCAAAGAGTATTATGATCAAGGAATAGACGAACTAATTTATATAGATATTGTAGCAAGTTTATATGAAAGAAATAATTTATTGGAGATCGTGCGTAGCGCAACAAAGGACGTCTTTATCCCACTCACAGTTGGTGGAGGTATTCGCACAGTAGAAGATGTAAGAGATGTGTTACGGGCCGGTGCTGACAAAGTAGCTATTAATACAGCCGCAATAAAACGCCCTGAATTGATCCGCGAGATATCTAAAAGGTTTGGCTCTCAGTGTATGGTCTTATCTATAGAAGCTAAAAAGGTTATTCAAGGAAAATGGGAAGCTTATTACGATAACGGTCGGGAAAAGACAGGTATTGATGTTATTGAATGGGCTAAAAGAGGTTATGAACTCGGTGCAGGTGAAATACTCTTAACTTCAGTCGATATGGAGGGTACTGCGAAAGGATTCGATGTAGACCTGGTCAAGGCTACGTCGAATGCAGTTCCAATACCAGTCATTGCCAGTGGTGGGATGGGTAATATAAACGATATGATAAGCGTTATTAACGACGGTTGCGCAGATGCAATTGCGATGGCACATGTCCTTCATTATAAAAAATTGACGGTACAGGAAGTACGTGACTATGCTGCCTCCTGCAATGTTAACGTAAGGAGATTGAAACATGGTCAAGATAACGTTGGTTGACTATGGAATGGGAAACATCCTAAGTGTACAAAGAGCATTTGAATATTGTAGTGCTCAAGTGATAATCTCTGATAAACCCCAAGACATTAAAAACTCAGACTTTCTCGTTTTGCCGGGAGTAGGTGCTTTTGCTGATGGAATGAAGGGATTGTCTGAACGAGGTCTTATTGAGGCAATTATTGATTTTGCTTCGAAGGAAAGACCTTTTCTAGGCATCTGTTTGGGAATGCAAATGATGATGGGGAAAAGTGAGGAATTTGGGATACATGAAGGCTTAGGGTTAATACCGGGTAGTGTCGTTAGAATACCAGATCAAGATGTTCACGGATTAAGACAAAAAATACCTCACATTGGCTGGAACTCTTTAGAGTTACCTAGTGAAAAAGAAAACTGGAATGGAACGATTCTTGAGGATATTGAAATCGGCGAGACAGTTTATTTTGTGCATTCCTTTACTGCGGCTCCCGAAAATTCAGAGAATCGATTAGCGGACACGTATTATAACGGACAACTTATTTCCGCAGCAGTACAATCAGGTTTCCTCTACGGCTGTCAATTTCATCCGGAAAAAAGCGGAGTCACGGGATTGAAGATGATTAATAACTTTATTAAACAAAATAATATCAAATAGTTAAAATAAGTAATTTGGTTCACTTCAATATATGAAGTTATGTGAAGTTTATAATTGAACACTCTTTCAAGGCGTATAACTGTGCAGAATTCAGTTATTCGCCTTAGTCGCTTTCAGTGCTGTATCATTTTCGGCAGACTATTCCACTGAAGGAAGTGCCTGTTGACTCCCTTCGCTTCATGGGACCGACAAGTTAAGAAGGTACTCTGCGAGAGAAAAATCATAGAGGGTATCAATATCTATGGATCGTTCTCTTGGCATTACGTATGCAAAAGAGTTTCCATCATAGATAGTCTGTGACCTTAAAAAATAGGATGTACCTACAGTATATATTGCCCCATTGATCCGATAGAAAGTAGGCAATTCCTGTCTGTTTTTAGCCACAATTTCTGGTCGGACAAAACCCCTCATTGATTTATCTTCCGGTAATGTATTGCATAGTAATGGAGAATGATCAGCTTCACACACTGATACTACAGAATCGGCATTGTTAAGAAGCATTTTTTTTAGCGTATTGATAATATCACTCGCATTTCGCAATGGTGATGTCGGCTGCAATACTACAAAGATATCATACTCTTTGCCTATTGTATGGTATTGCTCAAGAGCTTCCCTTACACAATCCCATGTCGAAGCAGAATCTGAAGCCAGCTCATCCGATCTTAAAAATGGAACATTTGCCCCATATTGTATTGCAATATTAGCATATTCCTGTGAATCAGTCGAAAGGAATATTTCATCAAATATTCCTGCCTCCTGGGCCTGAATGATACTACAGGCAATTAAGGGCTTTCCATTAAGAATGCGTATATTCTTGTCAGGCAATCCCTTAGAACCGCTGCGCGCAGGAATTATGGCGATAATTCGATGATCATAGAACATTGCCTTATCCCCTTACATCATAAAAACTCTTTTTAAGATTAATCTTATTATTATCTAGAAAATCCTTGATTACCGCTACAATTTTCTCAGAAGTTTTCCCATCACCATAGGGATTTACCTGATCAGCAATTTCGTTCAAAAACTGCTGCGACCTTGCCTTATTAATAGCATTGATTATAGAGTGTTTTTCAGGTTCACAAGATATGACTGATTTTGCACAAATCCTGCCTTTTTGCCTGTCTCCGATATTGATCGTGGGTTTTTTAAAGCTTGGGGTTTCAATGATTCCGCTGGAGGAATTGCCGATTACCATTTCACAATATTTCATTGCAGAAAGGTAACGCAAAACCCCCATAGATGTAAAGGCAATCGCATTTTCTTTTTTGTCACAATAGGCATCTATTTTGTAATTTATTGCCCGACCATTTGCATCAGCATTAGCTTTTGTAAAGATATAATTCAACCCACTGGTTTCATCAAGGGCCGATAGAAGTACTTCAATTTGCTTTGTGGCAGTATCTTTTTCTAATGTTATCGGATGAAATGTTACAAGAGCATATGGACTAGTCAAATCATAGTCTATGCTTCGTGCCAGCTCATCTTTGGCCATAAGGGACATACTTGAAATGTTTTCCACACCAGTTGCACCAACATTGAATACCCTGCTCGGTGCTTCCCCCATATTAATAACACGCTGCCGGTATTGCTCAGTGGAAGTAAAGTGCAAATAACTCATTTTACTTATTGAGTGACGGAAAAACTCATCAATCGCCCCCTCGGTTGTTTCCCCACCATGAAGATGAGCAATTGGTATACAAGCAACTGCAGCAGCTGTAGCAGCAGCAAATATTTCAAATCGGTCCCCTAACACGACGACAATATCAGGTTGGTTTTTTTCAAAATATTCTGCAAAACCAATAACTCCGATCCCAAGGGCCTTGGACATAGCTTTCTTTGAATCATCATTTTGCAAAACATCAATTTTTGCATCTACTGAAATACCATCCGCTTCTATTTCCTTATAGGTAAGCCCAAAGTCTTCAGACAAGTGTGTACCCGTTGCCACAATTTTTAATTCAAAACTATTAGTAGCTATAAGCTGCTTTATAATAGGGCTTAATAGACCATACTCAGCTCGAGAACCTGTTACTATACAAATTGATTTTTTCATAAATCTATCAACTCATCCTCGCAAAAATCACGCTTTGCGCTCATTCCTAGCACCTCAAACCATTTCATAGGAGAAATTCCATTACCGGGACGTTTAACAGTCAAATTATCTTGAGTAAAGATTTCACCTTTAACTATATTTCGCCTGGCAACAATGCTTTTCCGAGCTACTTCTATATTCATTGTTTCAGATACTGATGGTTGTTTTATGCCATCCCCTAAAGCAACTTCAATATTTCTGATAGATGTCACCATAGTTTTGAGCTCCTGCGGATCAAGGCTTGCCTTGTGATCCGGACCCTCCAGACTTTTATCAAGCGTAAAGTGCTTTTCAATCACTGTAGCTCCTAACGCTATAGCTGCAATAGGAGCTTCAATTCCTAATGTATGATCTGAATAACCAACTGCTAGGCCAAATCGTTCCTTTAAAGTAAGTATCGCCTTAAGGTTGGCATCCTCAAAAGGAGTAGGGTACTGCGTATTACAGTGGAGCAGAGTCATCGTTCCTGCACCATTATCCCGGAGCACCTCTAATGCCAACCCCACTTCATCTAAATCACTCATCCCTGTTGAAATTATCACCGGCTTGCCAAAACTCGCGATCTTCATCAGGTACGGCAGGTTAGTTATCTCTCCTGACGGTACCTTATATATAGGCATTTCCAGACTTTCTAAAAAATTTATACTATCAAGATCAAATGCTGTGGAAAGAAACAATATCTCCTTTTTTTCACAATACTTTTTAAGGTCCTTAAAATCACCAAAAGATAGCTCCAGCTTCTTAAGCATTTCCAGCTGACTTTCATCAGTCTCAGTAGCTTGTTTTTGATAATCTGCTTTTTGTGCAACTTTTGAGACAAGATGTTCTGCTTTAAAGGTTTGAAATTTTACTGCATTTGCACCTGCGCTTTTTGCGGCGTCTATTAATTCTTTAGCCATCCTTATATCGCCGTTGTGGTTTACTCCAGCCTCGGCTATTATAAAAATGTTACTCATAATTTCTCACTTCTTTACACGGGTTACCATAGGCAATAACCTTACTTGGCACATCATGGACAACAATACTTCCTGCCCCTATCATGCTGTTATCTCCAATAGTTACACCTTGAATAACCGTAGCATTTGCGCCTACATGTGTACTGGCGCCTATTTTAACGTCACCGCATATAACAGCACCAGGCCCTATATGTGTGAATTCATTGATACAACAACCATGCTCTATAATAGCACCGGTATTTATGATCGCCATATCTCTTATAGTGCTCTTGGCATTAACTACCGTGTTCTTCCCTACATAGATACCTTCGCCAAGCCCTACCTCACTTCCGATATTTGCAGAATTATCAATTATCGTAGGTAAGGTAAAACCTTTACTCTTAAGCATAAAATATAGTCTTTCTCTCAAAGAAGTGTCTCCAATACTTCCGACTGTAATAAAAGCATACTTAACCCCGCTATCAAATACTGAATCTAATATGGCATCATTTCCTAAAATTTTATAGCCTAATATTTCTTTACCGACAACATAGTCCAATTCAGTAATTCCAACGATTTCGTAGTCCTGATTTGATTGGATGCTATCAATGACACTGAGTGCATGACCACCTGCACCTACAAGGACAATTTTTTTCATGCACTCACACTCCCAATTCTTTCCTCATTCTCTCCAACTCTTCAAGCTGTCCCATATCGAGCCAGCATCGTTCGCTAACAGGAAAAACTCCTATCTTTTCTCCCAGGCTTTTTTGCTGCTCAATGATTTCAGTGAATCCTATAGCTTTATCATCCTCAAGCCTATTTACAACGTCTGCTTCCACAACATAAAAGCCAGTATTGGTCAGAAATGAATACTCGGGCTTTTCTATCATAGAAGCTATTTCACCATTGTTTATCATGTTAATGATTCCATAAGGAATAGTGAGATGCTTATAAGCTGCTACTATCGTAATCATATTTCCGTTTTGCTTATGAAAATCATATATTTCCTTATAATTAGCTCTAATGAGAATATCGCAATTAGTCATAAAAAAGGTAGATTCCAGTTTCCCTTTCAGCAGGCTAAGCCCACCACCTGTACCCAACTTTATCTCCTCATTATGAAATTCAATTTTATAATCCTTTTCAACTTCGCTAAAATAAGCCTTGATCATATTTTTTTTGTGGTTTACGATCAAATGAAACTCGTTGCATTCATACTTCATAAAACGATTAATGATATGCTCAGTTATGGGTATTTCACCAATAGGAATGAGTGGCTTCGGTAATATTTTTGTATACGGATAGAGCCTCGTCCCCAATCCACCTGCCATTATCACGACAGGTGCACCAACAGAAAGTTTACGTCCAATCTCGTAATCTTTGAGAAAAGCGATGGATTGTATTTCGAGCGTTTCATTCACAATCGGCAACGATAAAATTGACCATTGCTTCATTAGTTCTTGAGCATTATCCTTATCTTTTTCAAAGATAAATCTTGGATTATAATTAGCAATTTGTGTTACCTTTTCCTCTAACTTTCCTCCGCGCAGTAAATGCCTTCTAATATCTCCATCAGTAATAATTGCTTTCAATATATTATTCTCAGCAATCAGCAGTATTTGATTGGCTGTTACATCAATTTTTTTCATGGCTTCCAGAACACTTTGATCTTCAGTGATAAACAATGTCTCTATATTCAATATTCTCACCCCATTTATTATATGAACGCTATAATAAAAGGGAACAAGAATTATGGATAATGATGGAAAAAAATAAGTCACTTGCAAATGAACCTAGGATTACTTAGAGAGTTAAAATTCTGTTGATACGGAGGTAGAGGAGTGCATCGAAATTATGTCTCAACGTTCCATAGCGAAGGCTCTTGAAATATCAAGGAACACAGTGAAGCGGTACTTTAGCGGCGAACATGTACCTTGGAAAAAGGAGGAAATTAAGAAATAGCATTAATTTTATTAATAACCTTATACACATTTTCAGCGGACAGATTGCTACTACAAGGAAGATTGACAATGCGGTTATAATAATCATGCGCCTTCTCGATCAGATAAGATTGGGCATGTAAATAAGGTTTTTGTTCATGAATAAGCCCCCATATAGGACGAGTTTGAATATTTTTATTAGCTAAACTTTTAATTATCTTCATACGAGAATATTTGTCTAAATTCAATATATATAGGGAATAGAACCAATAGTTTGGTCTTATATCGTCTCGAAAATCCAATATTTTCAAACCGTTTATTTTATCATTTATACTGCTTGTGTATATTCTATAGTTTTCTTTCTTTACAGATATAAAGTACTCAAGCTGCTCCAGTTGGGCAACTCCCAGTGCTGCTTGGAGGTTGGTCATCCTATAGTTATAGCCAACCTCTTTATGTATGAAGTTGACGGCATCATCCTTTGCCTGGGTAGACAGATATTTGGCTCTTTTCAAAATGCCTTTCTCACTAGAGACCATCATCCCCCCGCCGCCGGTCGTAATAATTTTATTGCCATTAAAAGAATACACTCCTATATCGGCAATAGTCCCAGCATATTTACCTTTATACCTACCTTCCAGGTAGTAGGTACCTAATGCCTCAGTGGCATCCTCAATTACTTTGAGGTTAAACTCCTTAGCGATATCCATAGCCGCTGACATATCTGCCATGTTGCCAAAAACATGCACAACCACTACCGCTTTTATATGTCTTCCTGTAGACTTGTTAATTAATTTATTGTCAATAAAATCACATTCCGCTTGGCAGAACTCCTTTAACTTACCCATATCCATGCATAAAGAATCATCGCAATCCATAAAAACAGGATAGGCCTGTAAATATTTCACTGGATTAACAGAAGCTATAAATGTCAGAGTTGGCACTATTACCTCATGATCCTTTTCCACACCCGATAAAATTAAGGCTAAATGTAAGCCAGCTGTTCCGCTCTGACATGAAACTGCTGATTCCACGTTTAAATAATCAGCAAATTCCGTTTCATATCTGGCTATGTATGCTCCGCCAGTAGACACCCATTCCTTTTCAATCGCATCAGTTACATATTTCAGCTCGTTACCTTTGAGGTTAGGAACTGATAAGGGTATGATTTTATTCATAAGATCACTTCCTAAACTTCCTAATAGTTGCTATAGGTTATAAATATCTGCTTTATATCTGCTTAAATTCTCCTTAAGAAACGCTATAGTCTCGGCCAGACCTTCTTTTAAACTGTACTTTGGCTCCCAAGCAGTAAGTTCTCTAATTATTTTATTTGAACCTAATAACCTGTTCACCTCGCTTTTTTCTGGACGAAGTCTTTGTTCGTCACAAATTATCCTGGCACTAGGATTAATCTGATCAATTAACTCCTGTGCAAGCTGACCGATTGAGATCTCCTGCTGGGACGCAATGTTAATCTCCTGCCCTACGGTTTTATCCGACCGGGCGATATCGATAAAACCCTGGGCAGTATCTTTCACATAATTAAAATCTCGAGTTGGAGTAAGTGAACCTAGCTTTATTTCCGTCATTCCCGATAAAAGCTGAATAATAACTGTAGGAATCACTGCCCTAGCCGATTGACGCGGTCCATAGGTGTTAAACGGACGTACTATGGTAATGGGCATTTCAAAGCTACGATAAAAGCTCTCTGCTAGTCTGTCTGCCCCTATTTTTGTAGCCGAATATGGAGATTGCCCTTGAAATGGGTGCAACTCATTGATGGGTACATACTGGGCGGTGCCATAGACCTCAGATGTAGAGGTTACCAGGACTCTTTTAGTTCCTAAATCTCTAGCTGCCTGTAGCACATTCAGTGTACCTTTAATATTAGTATCAACGTAGGAATCAGGGGAATGATAGCTAAATGGAATTGCTATTAAGGCTGCAAGATGGAAAACCTCATCCACCTCATTCATGGCTGTTCTTACTCCATTGGGATCTCGGATATCCCCTGCAAATATTTCAATTTCATTTAAGAGCTCTTTAGGGAACGTATCAAGCCATCCCCAATTACCAAATGAATTATAATAAACAAAAGCTTTTACTTTTTCACCTTCCTTTATTAGTTGTTCTACAAGATGGCTTCCGATAAATCCATCAGCACCAGTAACAAGAATTTTTTTCATAGGTTCCCTCCAATAATATTTGAAATTAAACCAAGTTTGCTAGATTAATTAATAGACGTCCCTCGTGAATACGCTATAGTAATTTCTTTTCAACAGATCAGTGGGGAACATTACTATGGAGTTTAGAACATATTATTCTTATCCCACAGCCCATATTCCGTAATTAACTAAACTCCTATCATTTATTTATCATATGATTCCAGTGCTAAAAGTCTAATAAATAGTAGCCTCATTCTCATCTGACTAGTTATTCAAACAAGTTTTCCTAGCTTATGGATATCAGGTCTTTCGATTTCGGGAATACCCATAGATTATGGCGATATTTTCGTTATGTGAGGAGGTATTTCTTCTATATAAACCGTTATTTCCTCTAAATGGTCGCAAGTATCCCT
>Ga0209639_1002446_pt1 | contig 14579 bp, 12 predicted proteins | sample EPASupsiteHSE605_FD_187268 | JGI IMG/M metagenome (GOLD analysis project Ga0209639, IMG submission 187268) | Bioremediated contaminated groundwater from EPA Superfund site, New Mexico - Sample HSE6-05 (SPAdes) (version 2) | ecosystem: Environmental > Aquatic > Deep subsurface > Groundwater >...
AAGCGGCCGGTTAGCCTTTTATTCGTTGGCGATCTCATGTTTGACCGATATATCAGGCAGGTGGCCGAGAAAAGGGGTAATAATTTTTCTTTTGAAAAAATGGGCGATTTGTTGGACCAAGCTGATCTGGTGGTTGCGAATCTGGAGGGTCCGGTTACTGACAACCAATCCAGAAGCGTCAATACGGAAATAGGCGCAAAAGGACATTTGGTTTTCACTTTCGACCAAAGCCTAGCCAAAACTTTATATGATGAAAATATAAAATTAGTCAACATCGGCAACAACCATATCGGTAATTTTGGGACAGAAGGCATCAAACAAACTAAAGAAAAATTAACCGAAGCTCAAGTGGGATTTTTTGGACATGATCAAATGGAATATAGGACAAAGATTGAAAATATAGGCGGAACAAAGATCGGATTTGCCAACTATAACCAATTCATCGAGGCAAGTCCGGACAAGACGCTTGAAGGAATAAAAAATTTGAAAAATCAGGCGGATTTTGTTGTTGTTTATACCCATTGGGGGGTGGAATATAAGACAGGCGAGCCTGAGGAAAACATAAAAAAAATCGCCCATCTCTTTGTGGATTCCGGGGCGGACCTGATTATTGGTACGCATCCGCATGTCGTGGAAAGCGAGGAGGAATATCAAGGTAAAAGAATATATTATTCTTTGGGTAATTTTATTTTTGACCAGTATTTCAGCTCTGAAACCAAAAGGGGATTAGCAGTGAGGGTGAAAATTGATCCCGAGAGCCGCCAAATAGAATTTGAAAATATCAATTTAATTATTGATAATAATGGTCAAACAAGGCCGGATAAGGTATAATGACAGCATCTGCAGACATAAAAAAGAAAACATAAAGAAAATTATGAGCGAATATATATCTTTTTTAAAAAACGGATCTATTTCTGGCGGAAAGCGGGTAATTTGCATCGGTTCGGCTTGCAAAGATATTTTTTTTCCAACCGCGGAAGGAAAAATAATAAAAACTCCAGGCGATCTTTTGAGCCAGGAAAAAATCCAATTTGAGCTAGGCGCAAAGTACAAAGTTGAAGAACGGTATGAAACCTTGGGCGGATGCGCGGCCAATGTTGCTTCAGGGCTTTCAAAGCTGGAGCTGGATGTGTCCTGTTACTCCCATATCGGCAATGATGATGTGGCTGATTGGATAGTTGGAGAACTGGAAAAAAACAATGTTGATATCAACTTAGTGGCGAGAGACGAAAAAGAAATCAGCGATTTGTCGGCGATTATCGTGGATAAAAAAAGCGGTGACCGCGTTATATTTTCCAACCAGAAAGCTAACGCCCAATTGAAAATAGTTCCAGACCAGATCTTATCAGCCGAATGGTTTTTTATCGGAGACCTTCATGGCGGATGGGAGGAGCATCTTGATGCCATCATTGAAACGGCTCAGGAGAAAAAAATCAAAGTGGCGTATAATCCGCGGCAGGCCAATATTCACGATAATGTGGAAAAAGTGATCCAAGTCGCTTCTTTTTCAGAAGTGCTGTTTGTCAATAAAGACGAAGCGATCGAGATCGCCTCTCGAATGGAAAAAGAATTTTCCAAAACTGATCTTAACAGCGAGGAATTTTTGCTCAAAGAACTGAAAAAGCTGGAAGCCGCAGTCATTGTAATTACTGACGGAAAAAGAGGAGCGTGGGCAACTGACGGAGAAAAGATTGTTTTTGCTGAAGGATTGGTAGTTCCGGCAGTCGATTCAACTGGAGCGGGAGACGCCTATTCAAGCGGGTTCTTGGCAGGATATATCAATGGGAGGGAGCTTTCCGAATGTCTCCAATGGGGAATTGTAAATAGTGCCAGCGTGGTCCAGTTTTTTGGAGGAACGGGAGGACTGCTTGGTGAAAAAGATATCGTAAAACAAGCAGAAAGCATAAAGGCGGAAGAAAAATAACCCTTTTGGACCATAAATTATGTATGTAAAAAACAGAGTTATTAAAAATAATCCTAACTGGTGAATACCGGAAATAATATGGAAAATTCTAATGGGGCAAATCTCGAAAATCTTCTAAATCCGAAATCTATCGCAATCATTGGAGCGTCGGAAGAGGAGGGCAAGATCGGCAATGTAATTTCGAAAAATATCCTCACGCTTGGTTATCTGGGAGAAGTATTTTTGGTAAATCCCAAGCACGATGAGATTTTGGGAAGAAAATGCTATAAGAGTGTCTCGGAAATCGGGAAGGAGATTGATGTGGCGATTGTGGCTATTCCAGCCAAGTTTGTCAACGGCTTGGTTTTGGAATCGGCTGACAGGATCAAGAATTTTGTCATTATCTCGGCCGGATTTTCTGAAATGAACGAAGAAGGAAAAACGCGCGAAACTGAGTTAAAAAAAATAGCCGAAGAGAAAGGTTTGAATATCTTGGGTCCCAATTGCTTGGGATTTATTATTCCGCGCCTCAACCTTAATGCTTCTTTTGCTGGAGGATTGCCGGACGCGGGAAATGTGGCTTTCATATCCCAGTCAGGCGCCTTAGCAGTGGCGATGATGGATGTGGCCAAAAAAGAAGGAATAAAATTTTCCGGAGTTTTTTCGGTTGGAAACAAAATGCAAATAACTGAGATTAGCCTTTTGGAGTATCTGAAAAATGATGAAAATACGAAAGTTATCGGAATGTATTTGGAGGGAATAGAAAATGGCCAAGAGTTCATGAGGATAGCGCGGGAAGTTTCAAAAATAAAGCCAATAGTGGTGATAAAAGCCGGAAAAACCGAAAAAGCCCAAAAAGCTATTAGTTCCCACACGGGGGCTCTTGCCGGAAGTGATGAAATAACTTCGGCCGTTTTCGAAAAAGTAGGCATTATAAGAGCGGAAAATTTAGAGGAGTTTTTTGATCTAGTCGACCTTATTTCTAACGTTCCTTTTCCTAAAACGGAACAAGTGGCGATTATTACCAATGCTGGCGGTCCAGGGGTGCTGACAACAGACGCGTTTTTAGGAAAAGAAATCAAGCCAGCCGATATCAGTGAAAAAATAAAAACCAAGCTTCGGGAGTTTCTGCCGGAAGAGTCATCGCTAGAAAATCCTATAGATCTTTTAGGAGACGCAATGGAGGATAGATATGACAAAACCTTAAAGCTCATGGCAAAAGATGAAAGTATCGGATCAATAATTTGCGTATTAACTCCCCAGGATCAAACGCCCGTCCTGAAAATTGCTAGAAAAATTGTCAATTTCAGGAAAAAAACGGAAAAGACTGTGATAACTGTTTTTATAGGAGGAGACAGGATAAAAAGAGCCGTGAAAAAGATGGAAGAGAACAATATCCCCAATTTTGGTTTTCCGGATCGGGCTGTTTCGGCGCTAAACGCATATTATAATTGGAGCAAATTTGTTGAAGGTGGCGTTCCCATAGCATCAATTGAAATAAATTCAGAAAGAAAAAGCAAAGTTTCGGAAATAATTCGGCGAGCCCAAGCGGAAAATCGCGGAGTGCTTTATTTTTCCGAATCAGCGCAGGTTATGAGAATGTACGGAATAAAAACGGTTAATTACGTGGAAGCCGGGCAAGATTTAGCAGAGCCCCTTGATTTTCCGGTGGTGCTTAAGGTGGATAGTGACAAAGTTCTCCATAAGACAGACAAGCAAGGGCTCATCCTTAACATTAAAAATCAAGATGAGCTGAAAGAAGCGGTTTTCAAGATGCGAAACAGTTTCCCAGGAGAAAAATTGATTGTTCAGCCAATGCTGCTGAGGCAAACCGAATTGATTATGGGGATAAAAAATGACGCTGTTTTCGGTCCGGTTTTAGTTTACGGATTGGGAGGCATATACACGGAAGTTTTTCGCTGGGTGGACTTTTTGGTTTTGCCAGTATCCGAAGAAGACGCCATCAGGAGTATCATGAAAAGCAAATTGGGATTTTTATTTCAAGAAACCCGAGGGCAAAATCCATATGACGTGAAGGAGCTAGCGGGAATACTTTTGGGTCTTGGCCAATTGTCTCAAGAAATTTCTGAAATTGCAGAGTTTGATATTAATCCTCTCTTAATTTATAATGATGGCAAAGAAGCAGTAGCAGTGGACGTGAAAACAATAATTCACCCTGTTAAGTAATCCCGCTTAGCGGGATAATTTTGCAAAGCTTGTCTTTTGACAAGCAGGCAAAATTTACTAAACAGGGTAAAAATATATGAGCGATAAAAAGAACAAGATATTAATCGTTGATGACAATGAGGAGGTGAGAAGCTTATATGTGGAAGTGTTCAAGAAAGAAAATTTCGAAGTAGAGGAAGCTGTGGATGGACTGGATGGGCTGGATAAGGCTAACAAAAATATTCCCGACATTATTTTCACGGGGATCATTATGCCAAGGATGGACGGCTTTGCTTTCAAAGAGGCGCTTAGCAAGAATGTCAATACGGCCAATATTCCGGTCGTTATGTCGTCTCATCTGGGAAGAAAAGAAGATGAAACTAGAGCCAAAGAAATGGGAGTCCGGGATTTTATAATCCAAGGGATGGTGACTCCGAAACAGGCTCTGAGAAAAATAGAGGAGCTGTTGAAGTCAGATAGCCGCCCGGCTTATTTTTTGAAATTCAGCGCTGAAGAACTGGATTCCCTGAAATTGGCTTCCGATCTCAATTATAGCAAGGGTTTCAAGTGTTTGAAATGCGGAACCGATATGATTTTGAAACTCAGGATGCAGGATGCTAGCAAGGGGGAATTTTCAGCCCAATTTGTTTGTCCCAGATGCGAAAAATAAAAAAAAATTAATCTGTTTTAAGGCAAGCGCGAATAATACAATTTTTTAGGAATTCTAAAAAGGGGTGCTTGCCCCTGCTTTAAATTACGGCATGACAAAGTGGAATATAAAAAACGATAAAAGCGAAAAAAATGTACCTGGTTATAGCTTGGTTATTTTGAATTTGCTGAGCAACCGTGGGATAAGGACGGAAAAGGAAATAAAAAGTTTTTTTTCTTCTGGTTATGATGACTTGCCTGATCCGTTTCTGATCTCTGATATGGAAAAGGCGGTAACTAGAATATTGTCAGCCAGGGAGAAAAAAGAAAAAGTTGCCATTTTTGGCGATTATGACGCGGACGGAGTGACAGCCACGGCGGTTATTTTTGAAACGTTATCTCAGTTGGGTTTTGAGGACGTGGCTTATTATATTCCAGACCGGCAAATAGAAGGATACGGGATGAATGAAGAGGCGGTTAAATATCTTGGGGGCGAGGGTGTCAGCCTTATTATTACTGTTGATTGCGGAATAACCAGTTTCAAAGAAATTGAAAGGGCGCGCGGATTGGGAATAGACGTTATCATCACGGACCACCATCATGTTTTGGACGCCGTTCCGGAGGCTCTGGCCGTCATCAATCCGAATGTTTCCGAATCGGGATTTGAGTTTAAGGATTTGGCGGGCGTAGGCGTGGCTTTCAAACTGGCACAAGCTCTTTTTCAAAGAATGGATCCGGGAAAATCCGACCAGTTGAAATGGGTGTTGGATCTGGTAGCAATTGGAACTATCGCGGACTGCGTCACTCTTTTAGGGGAAAATAGGATCTTGGCAAAATACGGCCTCATCGTCCTTTCAAAAACCAGAAGAGTCGGGCTTCAGGAAATGTTCAAAGTCGGGCGCATTGATATATCGGAAAATAATCCTCCGGATGCCCATAAGGTAGCTTTCCAGATTTCTCCCCGAATCAACGCGGCTGGCCGGATGGATCATGCCAGCGTGTCATATAAATTGATTATTGAAAAAAATAGAGCGATAGCCCGGAATATGGCATTGGAAGTTGAAAGCAAGAACCAGGAAAGGCAAAAAGTAACGGCAGAGATCGTGCGGGAAGTGGAGGCTATCGCCACTAACTCATTCAGGAATAAAAAATTGATCTTTGCCGAAAGCCCGCATTGGCAAGTGGGAATATTGGGACTTGTAGCTGGAAAGATTGCCGATGAATTTAAGAAGCCTACCATAATCCTCCAGCGCCAGGAAAATGAGTTTGTCGGATCGCTTCGAAGCATACCGGAAGTGGATATTATGAAGATATTGGAAAAATGTTCCGACCTGATTCTTCGGTTTGGAGGGCATGCTCAGGCGGCTGGAGTGACAGTGGATAAGATAAATATCGAGAAGCTTTATGAAAGGATGTCGGAATTGGTGGAGAAGGAATTGGATGGCAAGGAAGTTTGTCCCACTGTTGATATCGATATGGAAATAAGATCTGTCGAGCTGGATTGGGAACTTATGAATGAAATAAAAAAAATGGAACCGTTTGGCATGGGTAATCCTGAGCCGGTGTTTTTGATGAAGGATGTGGAAGTAGTGGAGGCAAAAGTATGCGGCAATGGCAGCAAGCATTGGAAATTGTCTCTTCGAAATGGCAGCAGCCCAAAAATATTCGATTCCATCGGATTTTCCATGGGTGAAAAATTTCCCGACATAAAAAAGGGTGATAAACTGGATATAGTTTTTAATCTCCAGGAGGATTCCTGGAATGGGAATAAAAAGCTGCAATTAAGATTGATCGATTTGAAAAAAAATGATTGAACGAGGAGGCGAATTTTTAATGAAAAATAAAAAAGTAATTATTTTTGATTTTGACGGAGTGGTTGCTGACTCGTTTGAAGTGACGGTTGGAATTATGAAAAAACTGTGCCGGATTTCTTGGGATAAGAACGACAGAGAATTGGGCAGAAAAGATAGCGGATATTTTCGGATGATTTCTTCCGAAGAATTATTTTTCAAAATGCCGAAGTGGAAACTGTTTATAATGGTCGTTTATGCCAGGTATAAGCTAGCCATGGTGATAGAAAAAATTAAACCAACCCATGGGATAGGAGCCGAGCTGAAAAAGCTAAAAGATAAGGGTTATGTTCTAGGAATTATAAGCTCCAATTATGCCAGAAATATCAAAAAATTCCTCGAAATCAATGGTCTGGATTTTTTCGATTTTGTTTATTCCAGCAGTGTTTTTCTAAAAAAAGAAAAGAAATTGAGGAGAGTCATGGCCGAACGCGGATTTTCCGAGGAAGATGTTGTCTTTGTCGGAGACGAAACGAGGGATATCGCGGCAGCTAAAGCAGTGAATCTGAAGATTGTAGCTGTAAGCTGGGGATTTACTTCAGAAGAAGTGTTGAAAAAATATAATCCGGACTTTATAGCATCCAGGCCGGAAGAATTGTCAGAAGTAATAAGTAGAATTTAAAGTTATGCAAAATGTCATAAAAATGTTTACGGACGGCGGAGCGAGGAATAATCCCGGGCCGGCGGCGGTTGGAATATATATCGAAACATTGGGGAAAAAATATGGCGAGTATATTGGAACGAAAACGAACAACGAAGCGGAGTACGAAGCGTTGATAGCAGGCCTTAAAAAGATAAAAGCGCTGATTGGGAAAGAAAAGTCCAAAAAAAGCACGATAGAATGCTATCTGGACAGCGAGTTGGTGGTCAATCAGCTTAATCATAAATATAAGCTTTCTGAAAAACACATCCAGCAGCTTTTTTTAACTGTTTGGAATTTGATGCTCGATTTTGGAAATGTCAAATTTTATCATATAATGAGAGAGAAGAATAAAGTCGCGGACAGCCTTGTCAATATGGCTCTTGATGAGAAAGAAAAACAAAAGAGTTTATTGTAATTTTGGATTTATTTATTATTTGTGATTTTAAGATGGATTATGTTTAAACGCAAAAAAACAATATTTTTTCTAGTCGTTATCATTTTAGTGATTGCTGGTTTTTATTACCAAAAATCCCAGAAGCCTAAAGCTGAATACACCACTCAAGAAGCGCGGAGGGGAACGCTCAATCAGACGGTTGCGGTGACGGGGATAACAGCTTCGCCTCATGAAGTCGAGCTTTCTTTCAAGGTCAGTGGAATCATCCAGAGTTTATATGCCGACATTGGAGACAGGGTGAAGAAGGGCCAGCGAGTGGCAGTCATCGACAAAGGGTCGCTGTACGCCCAACTCAACCAGGCCAAGCACGACGTGTTGTCCCAAAAACAAACTTTGGCGCTGATGAAACGCGGAGGATACAAGGTGGAAGCGGAAAGGTCGCAAAGAGAAAAAGTGAGATCGGCCGAGGCGGCAGTCAATCAAATATACGCGCAACTCGCGGATACTTCTTTGTACTCACCGATGGACGGAATAATCATCCGGAGAAACGGAGAAGTGGGGGAAACTATCACTGCCAATTCAGCGGCTTCCAATACTCCGGTGGTGACGGTGGCGCAGGAAGGGGATTTGGAAGTGAAGGCGGATGTTCCGGAGTCGGATATCGTAAAAATCGCCCTTGGCCAAAAAGCGGACATAACCCTGGATGCGTTTACATCGCAAGACATATTTCAGGGAGAAGTAATCAATATCGAGCCAGCTTCAACTATTATCCAGGACGTCGTTTATTACAAAGTGAAATTCAAAATTCTAAATTACGATTCCAGGATAAGAAACGGCATGAGCGCGGATTTGGAGATTAAGACCGATTCCAAAGATAATGCAGTCTTTGTGCCTGAACGGGCGATAAAAGAAGACAATGGAAAAAAATACGTAGAAGTTCTTAAAGACGAGAAAACCAGCGTCGTTGAAAAAGTTTATGTGACGACCGGAATGCGCGGAGATGACGGGATGATAGAAATTTCTTCAGGGCTCTCGGGAGGGGAGAAAGTGGTGACTCTCACAAAAACGCCTTGATTGTCTTAGTAATTGATTTTCACTGATTTGTACATGAAAACACGTGATAAAATTTCTCCCTCTCCCTTGGGAGAGGATGTCTCGTACTCGAGACAGGAGAGGGAGCTAACTAATGTACGCAAAATTTTCCATAAATAAAGAAATCTTACGCAGATGTAAAAAATTAAGGAGGAATTCTACTCCGCAAGAAATAATTTTTTGGTCGCGAGCAAGAGCTAAGAGATTTAAAGGTTTAAAATTCAAAAGACAATATCCAATCGGAAAATATATCGTCGATTTCGTGTGCCTCGACAAAAAATTTATTGTTGAAATTGATGGGTGGCAGCATAAAGAAGAAAATCAGGAAAGATATGACCAAGGGAGAACTAAATTTCTGGAAGATTCCGGTTTTAAGGTATTGAGATTCTGGAACAATGAAATCAATGATAATTTAGAAGGAGTGTTTTTAAAAATAGAGGAGTTCTTGTAATAAGCCAGCAAGCCCTCTCTGTCACGACGAGTACGTCGCGATATCTCTCCCGATTACGGGAGAGAGGGAAAAGGAACGCTGCCTTTTAAAATAAAAAACAGATTCGACGCCGGTAACGCTGGGCGCGAGTCTGGGTTGGGTGCGAGTAAAAAACGGGATGGTTCAGGTCGAGAGACACTAAACCGGCGTTGTCTGTAAAAAGCAGGCGGGTTTTTAAAAAATGGAGGGCTTCGCGCAGTTGCTGCGCGAAGCCCGTGGTCCCTATTTCTTCTCTTCTTTTCCCTCCTTTCTTTTTTCTTCCTTTGGCGGCAATGACGGACCATCATTGCCGCAGAGGGGGCAGTATCGCCCCGGCCCCGGGTTACATCCGCAGTCGGCCGACATGATTTTCACCTCCCTTCCTTTACGAGATAAAATATTCTACAAAATTATCCACATTATGTCAAGCTTAATCCAAGTCCAAAATCTCTCAAAAATATACGACAACGAAGGGGTGAAAACCACAGCGTTAAGCAACGCCGATTTTAGGATCGAAAAAGGCGAATTTGTTTCAATCATGGGCCCGTCCGGTTCGGGAAAATCGACTCTCATGCAAATTCTCGGCCTTTTGGACAAACCGTCAGAAGGGAAATATTTTTTCGAAGGCCGTGATACGACCACTTTTGACGACGATACACTGGCTAATTTCAGGAATAAAAAAATCGGTTTTATTTTCCAAGCTTTCAATCTTCTGCCCAGAACATCAGTTTATGAAAACGTAGAACTGCCGCTGCTTTATGATGAAGAGCCGGAAAATGGGAAAAATAAAGGCAAAATTATGGCCGCTCTTCAGGCAGTCGATATGGAGCATCGGGTAAATTATTTTTCCAATCAGTTATCCGGCGGAGAAAAACAACGGGTGGCCATTGCGCGGGCGCTGGTTAATAATCCAGACGTGGTTTTTGCCGATGAGCCGACCGGAAATTTGGATTCTAAATCCGGCCTTCGCATCATGAAGATTTTGCAAGATCTCAATGAAACTGGCCATACGATTATTTTGGTTACCCATGAAACATATACCGCCGAACATGCCAAACGGATTCTATATTTGAAAGACGGGGAAATTATCGCGGATGATCCAGTGAAGAATAGAAGGTTTGCCCATAATGGAGAATTGCTCAAATAATTGCCATATGCGTCTGATCGATCCTATAAAAATCTCTTATAAAAATCTAATGGCGGCGAAATTCCGCTCTTTTTTGACAATTCTCGGAATTATTATCGGAGTGGCATCGGTAATTATTATTATGGCCATCGGCCGCTCAGCGCAGGCCTTAATTTTGGACCAAGTGTCCGGAATAGGGTCAAATCTGATCGGAATTTTGCCTGGCGCTAGCGACGAAAAGGGTCCGCCGGCAGCGGCTATGGGAATCAAAGTGACGACTTTGAAATACGGGGATTTAGAGGCGCTTCGCAGCGGTAAGGAGGTTCCGGAAATTCAGGACGCGGCCGGATATGTCATGGGATCCCAAACGGCTAAATACAAGGGGGAAGATCTGACCGTATCATTCACCGGAACAACGGCTAGCTATATGGATGTGGAAAACATAGAAATTGCTGAAGGGCGATTTTTCAATAAGACCGAAGAAGCTGATGTGTCGAAGGTGGCGGTGGTAGGAAAAAATATTGTGCGGGATCTATTTTTGAATGAAGACCCGATCGGAAAAACTTTTCAGTTAAAGGACCATAATTTTACGGTAATCGGAATCTTTGAATCCAAGGGTTCCGCCGGGTTCGGGACGGCGAGCGCGGATGACTCGGTTTTTATCCCGCTAATTACCGCCCAAAGGCTAATGTTGGGCATCAATCACATTGCTTTTATCCGGGCTAAGGTTAGGAGTACCGATCTCATTCCTTATGCTATTGCCAACACCAAAGCGACTCTTCGCGAACGGCATAATATCGATGATCCGGCTGATGATGATTTTTCCGTCCGCGATCAGGCGCAAGCGTTGGAAATGATAAAAAACATCACCAATGTTCTTCGCTATTTTCTCTTGGCAATCGGAACAATTTCATTGGTTGTGGGAGGAGTGGGAATTATGAACACTATGCTTATTGTAGTGAATCAAAGAATCAGAGAAGTAGGCCTGAGGAGGGCGATTGGAGCTAAGACACGAGATATTTTAGTCCAGTTTCTGATGGAATCTGCGGCGATTTCTTTTTTTGGCGGGGTGTTGGGAATAGTTTTGGGCATTTTGGTTTCCTTCATTGCCGCTCTCATTATGCAATCGCTCGGTTATGCTTGGCCTTTTCTGGTTTCTTGGCAATCAATCGCGGCAGCGACGCTTGTTTCCATTGCCATCGGAGTAGTATTTGGAATGTATCCAGCCAGAAAAGCCTCGAGAGTAAGTCCGATGGAATCGTTGAGATACGAATAAGATTGTAAATCATGCATGAAATAATTGTTTCCGTAAAATTGGCATTCAATAATCTCCGCTCTAATATAGCGCGGACGATGTTATCGTTGCTTGGAATAGTCATTGGTGTAGCGTCAGTCATTTTGGTTTTGTCTTTTGGCGCGGGGGTAAAAAACTATGTCACCTCCCAAGTCACTATGTTCGGTTCGGATATAATTGCCATTGAAGTGAAAGTTCCCAAAGTTTCCAAAACTTCCAGCGCCAATGCCACAGGGCAGGCAGGCGGAACCACGATTACTACTTTCAAACTGGAAGATGCCCAAAAAATCGCCCAGATGGACAATATTGGTCCTTGGTATGCCATGGTGCTTTCCCAACAAATCACCAGTTTCGAAGAAAAGAAAAAACAAGCAGTGATCTTTGGAGTGACAGCTGGAGTTGTCGAAGCGGATCAGCAAGTGGTTATTGAAGAGGGCCAGATGTTTTCGGAAGAGGATGACAAGAGTTTAAAACAAGTGGCGGTTCTCGGATCAAACATCAAGGAGTATTATTTTGGCAGTTCCTCGGCTGTCGGGAAAAGCATCAAGATAAAGGGCAAGACGTTTAAAGTGGCGGGATCGCTTCAAAGCCGGGGAACCATGATGGGTATTATGAATTTTGATGATCTGATTTACGTTCCTTTAGAAACCGCCCAAAAAAAACTGGATGGCACGGATTATATTTTGGAAGGGATATATAAGATCAAGGATATGAACAAGCTTGATCTGACCATCGCCCAGGCAACGGACAAGATGAGAGAGCTTCACGATATAACCGATCCGGATGATGATGATTTTGCTGTCAGCTCAATCGTGGAAGTACTTGAAATTCTTGACACGGTTTTTTTCGCGCTGAACGCCTTGCTTTTGGCGCTCACCTCTATCTCTCTTATCGTGGGCGGGGTGGGAATTATGAATGTGATGTATGTGGCAGTGACGGAGCGGACATTTGAGATCGGCCTCAAAAAAGCGGTCGGCGCCAAAAACGGAAGCATCTTGGGACAATTTTTGTTTGAAGCCATATTTCTTACTATTTTCGGCGGGATCATCGGACTTGTTGCCGGTTTTTTGGTCACCCAGGCCGGGGAAGCAGCGGCTTTGAGTTTCGGCTATCCTATAGATTTGACTATCACTTGGTGGTCGATTCTTATCGGAGCTGGATTTTCAGCGGTAGTAGGAATAATTTTTGGGTACTTTCCCGCCCGCAATGCATCGCGAATGACACCAGTGGAAGCGCTCAGGAAGGAATAGAGGTAAGTAATTAATTACTTACCCCAAACAAGCGCTTGATTTTTGGTTTGAGTCTATGTAAGGTAAAGCTACGTATTGGCGGGAGGGGCCTTTGCGAATAAGGAGGGCTGCTCTTTTTATATCTGAGTATTTCTATGACGACGACAAGGAGAGAGGCTTATGATACAGAAAATGACGTATGCAGGTGTAGGAGTGGACTACGATGCGATGGATCCATTCAAGCGCATGGCGCAGATCGCTGGTCGGGAAACGGCAGCAAACATTCGCCGACTGAATGGCGGAGAATTCCAAGAAGTGGAGATGAGCCGTGGCGAGAGCGCCTATCTCATCGAAGCGATGAAGAGTTACTTCGCACATGTCGAAGAGGGACTAGGCACCAAAAATCTGGTGGCTGATGCAATGTATCAACTTACCGGAAAGACCTATTACGACCAGATCGCGCAGTGTACGGTGGCCATGATTGTGAACGACATAATCACACTCGGCGCGTTGCCACTTTCGGTAGCGATGCATCTGGCGGTCGGCACCTCGGACTGGTTCAATGATCAGAAGCGGTGCCAAGATCTCGTGGATGGTTGGAAGAAAGCCTGCAACTTGGCTCGATGCGTTTGGGGAGGCGGAGAAACACCGACTCTTAAGGGTGTTGTCGTGCCGGAAGCAGTCGTACTTTCCGGTTCGGCCATGGGACTCGTGAAACCCAAGGAGCGTCTCATTACGGCGGATAAGATCCAGCACGGCGATGCAATCGTTATCATTGAGAGTTCGGGCATTCATGCTAACGGACTCACTCTGTGCCGCAAAATTGCTGACAAGCTTCCCGAAGGTTATCTCACCAAACTCAGCGACGGAAGAACCTACGGCGAGACTCTGCTTGACCCGACGCACATCTACGTTGGCATCCTCGAAGACTGTTTGGATCGCGGCGTAGATATTCACTATGCGGTAAATGTAACCGGTCACGGCTGGCGTAAGTTCATGCGTGCCATCCAGGCATTCGCCTACGTGATCGAAAACCTGCCAAAGCAGCTTCCGATCTTCAATTTTCTGCAAAAGCATGGCCCGGTCGATGATGAAGAAGCTTATGGCAACTTCAACATGGGAGCCGGTTTTGCTCTCTACGTATTCGAGAAAGATGTGCCGTTGGTATTGGAAGTCTCCGCTTCTCATGGCATCGGAGCGCTTCATGCCGGGCATATCGAAGGAAGTAATGAAAAAAGAGTGGACATTGATCCGTTGCATCTCAGGTACAGCAGTTCTACCCTCGGGGTTCGCTGAACTCCATGAAAACAATGTAGTCCTACTCGGTGGAGCAATCTGCCGAGTAGTATTTTTTTATTTGACGCGCATTTTCAAATCATATACCTTTAAGACAACATAAAAAGCGGACCATTAAGGAGGGTTGGCTTTTTATTTTTGATTTTCTTTGACAACAGAGTTTTGAGTTCTGTTTTGGAATGTGGAAGTGATAGACGCAGTAAACTGCAAACTTTCAAGGAGGAAGAAATCATGGACAGCATTCAGCTTAATGAAATGGTTAAGGCGTTGCGAGCTGCTATCTCAAAGAGGTACCCTGCAGCCAAAGCTGGAAACATGCCGCCAACGTCCGGAACACCCGACGAATTGCTGTGGATTCTTTACAATGTCAGCGTTGGAAATTATGGCAATCCGGCGTTGTGGCTCGGGCTTGTCATTGCTCGGGCGGAGGTTATGAATGTGATCACTGGGTCAGAAGTCGAAAAGCTGA
>Ga0209639_1002448_pt1 | contig 14573 bp, 11 predicted proteins | sample EPASupsiteHSE605_FD_187268 | JGI IMG/M metagenome (GOLD analysis project Ga0209639, IMG submission 187268) | Bioremediated contaminated groundwater from EPA Superfund site, New Mexico - Sample HSE6-05 (SPAdes) (version 2) | ecosystem: Environmental > Aquatic > Deep subsurface > Groundwater >...
TTTTCAATTTCTTCAGAATATTTTATGCGTAGCGTCAAATTAGATTCCTTTTTATCATTTGTAACAGCTTTTAACAAGCATTATAGAAGGTAAGAGGAATATTTGAAATTATATATGTGTTATTCCTAAACAATTTTGACCTACTCTAAACAGTGAAGAGCTATTACTTCATTTACTCATTGAAGCTTGAACAGTATTTTTCACACCTGGAGTTCTAAATACCTATCTTTGTCAGAGGCAATAGCCCTGGACTTTGTACGTGGCTTCTAGGTATGGTCTTCGGGGATAGACTTACCGCTCCAGCCTTCCATATACCCCAGAAACCTCTCCGATAACTCAGATCTGGGATGTCGGTAAACATTATCAGACGGCTCTAAAGTAAGTACTGACATAGAAATATTCATTTTACTCGTTTTAATTTCGTTGTGAACCTTCTGGGATTATTTGGTCCATCCTTATCCCAAACGATAGCCCTGGCCTTTATACGTGATTCTAAGTATGCATGAAGGGATAGAAATATGTGGAAATGAGGGATAAACGTCAAATGTCCTCACAAATTTATATTTTTTTGCTGACAGTGAAGAATAACTAATACAGTAATTAATTTAGTCCATTGATGTTTATTTTATTTATTAAACTGATTAAATAAAAAAATGAATTCATTAAGAGGTACTTATTGCCGAATGTAGGTTTCCACTTATTGGAATTGTGAATACAAAGGTACTTCCCTCTCCCGTTTTACTCCGGAACCAGACATACCCTCCATGTAGATGGACAATCTGCTTAACTAGTGAGAGGCCAAGTCCGACTCCCTGATATTCTTTGGAGGAAAAAGAATTTATCTGACTAAAAGGTTTGAAGAGCTTGCTCTGATCCTCATCTTTAATACCAATTCCGGTGTCTTTAACGGATATTTCCACAAGAGATTCCCTTTTTCTTGCGCTTATTTCCACAATGCCGTTTTCGTAAGAAAACTTTATAGCATTATCTAGAAGATTGTACATTATCTGGGCAAACTTAGCTTCATCAGCAAAGATAGTTGTAAGCTTGCTATCTATCTCGATTTCAATTTTAATGTTTTTCTTCTCGGCTATTAGAGACAAGATATTTTCTATTGTTCTAAGCTTATCAGCAAGTTCAAACTCTTTATAATCAAGCTCCAGTTTTCCAGCTTCTACTTTAGACAGATCAAGAATACTATTAATGAGATCCAAAAGATGCTTCCCACTCTTTGAGATGTTTCCTACATACTTCAGCTGTTTTTCATTTAACTTCCCATACATCTGTTCATACAGAATGTCAGAAAATCCTATTATCGAGTTAAGTGGGGTTCTAAGTTCATGACTCATATTTGCAAGGAACTCACTTTTAGTATGATTTGCAATTTCTGCTAATTTTTTTTCCTGAAGAAGTCTCTCCGCTTCTTTCTTTTCGGTGATGTCTCTACAGGTTTCAAGAACCCCTATAACCTTTCCATCTTCATCGGTTACTGGAGTAACCTGAACAAACCATGAACTGCCATCCTTTGCAGTAAATTCACCCGAGATTTTATTACCTGTTTGGAATATCTGTTCAATTTGCAGGCATTTAGATAAATAACCACATATACCTGAGGTATCCTTAAGGGGTATTCCTACTGTTTCTTGAAGGCTCGTATTCATGTGTTCGAGAGCTGACTTATTTGCCCAGACGATGTCAAGCTTAGGGCTTATAAAAACAACTAATTCATTCAGAGAATCAAGTAAGGCTTTCTTTTCCCTTTCTTGAGCTTTTAGTTCCTGTTCTTTCAGATACTCTTGCTTTGTTAAATAAATTTCATTTAACATCCCATTTATTTCTCTTGAAAGACGATAAAACTCATCATTATCTTTAAGAGGTAACCTTTTGGAAAAGTTTTCTTCCGATCGGGCTCTTGCAACAAAGTTCTCGATTCCAGCTAACTTTGAGATAAATAACCTATCAAGTGCAAATTTAACTCCGACGGATGTCATAAATCCAGTTAGCAGAAGAAGAAAGTACATATAGTTAAGAGTATTCTCACCATGCCTGTAGAGATCCCTTGGAAAATCCGCTCTCATTATAATGGCAGGCTTGCCTGAAATATCCTTTAATCCAAAATAGCCTGCTACTCGCTCTTCATTAAGTGGCTCGACAATAGCAATGGCAGAAGATGTGGAAAAAAAATTCCTTTTTGTCTGTAATTCAGGAGGCATAGGCTCATCGACCCTGTATATCATAAGAGAAGACCGGGTATCTTCTTTTAATGAGTCAAGAAGTACACTGTCAAAATATCTCCCAATAATCAAAGTGCCCTTCATGGGACCCATATACTCTGTAGTAAGGATCGGATGGCATGAGACAAACATTGGGCCTTCGTCAAGTAAGACAAAACCTCTTGTTTTGTCATTTTCGGACTTAGAAAGGAGAGTTCCATTTTTGATCAGTTCACGAAGGTCATCAGGGACCGGTTTTTCTTCTCCAGTGTAAATATCTACAGACTTCGCATAGACAATATCTCCAGAATTATTTACAAAAATCATAACATTACTTTTTAACGTAGCAAGGGTTTCGTTCTGGATATTTACGTCTATGAATTCCTGATTTCTGTCTTCTACAAAAGTGTAAGTCTCATTCCAACATGCCCAGTCTTGAACTATATAATCAAGGTATTCTTGCTCATTAGAGATTATTTTTTGTACCCTGTCAACATCCGACAATGTATCTGCTTGTTCAAGCTCCATAAAATTATGAAGTTGAGTGTTATATACAAATGTAAAAACAACAGTAAGAATAGTAAAAGTTAACAGAGTTATTATAAGAACTTTTCTACTGACATCCATTGTGAGCATCCCTTAAAAGCTTGAAAATAGGAGTTAAAAAGTAATTTACCACATTAGAAAAGGATAAAAAGTATATATAACTAAGCAGACTTTTTGAATAAATTAATATGCGGGTTCCTCTACTATCTTGAAATTATCTTAATAATTTCAGAGAAATAATTAGCTTGACTTTGTCACATTTCCTTTTCACGTCTACCGCGAAGTATAATTTTATCCCTATAAATATGAGATAGTGAAACAGATAACAGGAGACTTTATCAAGTCAAACCCGTGCGTACTCGTTTTAATAGTGTTGTGGAGCCGTCAGGGATATATTTGGTCCAGTTGGCTATGAGCGATAGCCCTGGCCTTTTTACGTGGCTTCTAGGTATATGTGCGTGGAAATGAGGGATGACACAGCCACAAAATAGTGTTTTTATTGTAATCTATGTGTTTTCATAGTTTTTGCGTTTCATGAGGATTTAACAAGCCACAAGTCCGGTATTTCTATATGTTGTGTAATCTGACCAAACAATTATCCTCAACCCACACAAAACAGCAAAGAGCCATTTAACAAATATTAAATTAAAGTACGGAGAATTTAGATGTATGCTTTCTGAAATGGAGATCGCCTGAAAAAGAGGAATAGATGCCTGAAGAACAGAATAAATTTATGAATCTCATACGAATTTGCTTAACTATTATTATATTTTATGCAATTTTCTCGTTTCTTGAAGGTGGGGAATGTATTTTATCAAAATCCGTATCAAGAGAATCCGATTTTCAAGTAAATCTAACAGAAAATGTGAATTACAAACTCTGGGTGGTGGATTTTAATGGTCCTGAAGAGATTAGTGTAAGAATAGGCAAAGGTTCCTATGTTGCATTTGAAGACAAATTTATATTGATGCACCCAGAGGGAGATTACATTCCTTACCAGCCGACTTTTTATGTTAAAGAAAATGGAACTTATCAGGTGCGTGTAGAGCCACTTGATTCCGGAACTGTTAGATTGGCAATCATGAGATCCAGAATTCCAAAGCTCTTTCATTGGTCATCGGTTAAGGAATTTTCTTGCCTGAAAGCTATCGATTTTACATTAGAAGCCGGCCTTAAATTTTGGCCTGTTTACATGAAATCGATACTCTGCTCCACCTCACAATCTCTTAAAATATTTGACAGCTTTTGTGGAAATAGAGACAATTTATCACGATTCCTCACTTAACCGAAGACGCATGAATAGCAATTATGTCTTTTCGAAAGGGAGAGGTATCATCTGCTTCTTGAACACCTTCTAGATACATATTTATTCTGCCAATTACCATAGCTTTTCTTTCATTTTGATATTTTAGCTTCTTTTGTTTTTTCTCTTGCTCTAAGATTTGATTTATAGAGTATTGTAATTTCTTCATCTCTTGTAGATTTTCTTCTTTTTTCTGCTCCAAATCTTCAATATAATTTGAGCCTATCCCAAAACTCAAAATTTGCTTCTTTGGATCTTGTTAAGTAGCCGATAGAACTTATGATTATGAAAACAATTCTCATTAATTTAGATAATTGAGATTAAAACTAAGTTTTGGGATGAGCTCATATAGTAATGGAATAGTAATCAGAAAAGAAGACTTTGGGATGGAGAGCAAATTTTACAGAACTTTCGGTACACTACCAATTTCAATCAAGGATCTTATCTTTTTTTGTATTTGACTAAAGATCAAAATCTTCTATAATTTTTAATATCACTTTGTATTTATTGATATATTCAAAACCCTTCTTTGTAAGTCTATAATATTTTTTTGAATCAACAACTGAAAATTCAATAAATTTTTTTTCAAGAAGTTCTTGAATATATTTATCGAATTGGCTTGAAGAAAGATTGGATTTTCTAAGGAGTGGAGTAGGTTTCATTTGATTATGATTATTGTTTATTAGAACCAATATATCATATATTATCTCCAGTCTTTCTCGTTTTTTAATCAATTCTTAACCTCATTCCAGATTTTCAAATAAATAAAAATTTGAAAGATGTACATTATAATATTAATAAAAACAAGTTTTCCCTTTATGATCGGAAAGAACTCCTCGACTAAATGTATTGTATAAATTAACTGGATTAAATCTATTGTATAAAACAGTAATAGCAGGTTATATATGAGAAAGTAATTTAAGCTTTTTTGGCTTTTTTTCATTTTCCTATAAACAAGATAAAAAGCAAAGAATGGGAATGATAAAAATGAAGCTCTGATTAAAGGAGTAAAAACTATCCCTAATATGATTACAATTAAGAAAATTAACTTTTCATTCTTTAATACAAAATAGAATATCTTGTTTTTTTCATTTATATCATTAAAATAGAAGGACATATAATAGTAATACCAGAATAAAAAAATCGAGATTGTGAGTGAACTATGTAATAATAACTCATCATTAATCATACTGTGGATATTAAAGAATGAATCAAAATTATTCAAAATTTCAATTGTTTTCCAGACATAAATAGTAAGGAAAGAAAATAGCAGGGTTATGAATGAGTTTTTAAAATATTTCAAGCCCTCATAGGCTGTTAACTCATAATAATTATTGAGCTTTGAATAAATTAAAAAAGAAATTACAAATATAACCAACGTATATGCGGAATCAATCAAGAATAAAGGTTCTAAGAGAATGGGATGCATATCTACACTTCATAAAATTTTATATATATATTTGATAAGTACTAGTTGAAGAACTGATTCGACAAATGTCATAAGATACAGAATTGTAGTAGCTGTCCACATGAACAGCAATTAGGGGGTTGTAACGAAATAACCTAAGTAATACATATAATTATGGAAACAAATCAATTGAATCACTAGTGTCATGAAAACTTAATTGTGGATCATCAATTTAAGATCAAAACAATATCAACTGATGAAAGCCACCAAAATAATATGTTCCATATTTGAATTTTCACTATATTAGTGAAAATGTAAAGTACAGTGTAAAAATGTACTTAAGTTCTTTCGCCGCAGGTACTTTAGTATAATTTCATGGTTTCTCTCCAAACTATTTCTATATTCTCCAAAGTTCATTCAAAAATTACTTTAAATATTTTCTTACTAATCCCGTATCTTTAAGGAACTTAAAACTAGCAAATACTCCGATTATTCGTACCTCAAAGCATCTACAGGTTTCAATTTTGAAGCCCTGTAAGCAGGGACAACTCCAGAGGTCACTCCTGTCAAAACTGCAAGGATAAGTCCTCCAACTATCAGGTAAGGGCTTACTCCACCTCCTAATGTCGTATTTCCCATCATCGACTGAAGACCACTTGAAAGAATCGATCCCAGAAGAACTCCAAGGAGACCGCCAACAAGACCTACCATTGCGGAGTTAAAAAGGAAAATCATAAGGATATCCTTGTTTTTCGCTCCTATGGCTTTCATAGTTCCTATTTCCTTTGTCTTTTCAAGGACAGAGGTAAACATAGTGTTGGCAATACCAACGGATCCTACAAGAATTGACACTGCTGCGATGGCTCCAAGGAAAAGAGTTAATGAACTTAACATTTCGTTGATAGAATCAGCCATAGACTTTGAAGCTGTTACTGAAAAGTCCCTGTCATCTTCCTGGATAATATGTCTTGAAATCATGAGCTTATCTATGATCTCTTCTGATAGTCCATCTACCAGATCTTCATTCTTTGCTTTTACAGTGATGCTATCGTAAACATCATCTTCTGCATCCTCAATAAGCTCTACTGCTCCATCTATTGGCATGTAGATATTTGAGTCGTCCCCCATACCTCCTTCTTTCAGGATTCCGACAACCCGGACCGATTTATTGTTTATAGTTATTACCTGGTTAACTCCAATATCATGGTCAAAAGTTTCACTGGCAATGTCGCTTCCTATGACTGCGACATACTTATCAGCTGGTTCGAGCAATCTTCCTGATTGTGTTTTCAGGGTAGTCATGTATTTCCAGACCTGGGGGTCTACACCTGTAATCGAAAGGGTTGCAGATTTTCCTATATATTTCACCTTTTCACTGCCAGAAATTTCACCAGAAATGTACTGTATACTATCTAAGCCTTGAAGAGCGTCAATGTCATCATCTGTCAATTCAGCATCCGTTGTTGAAGTGCCCGTTCCACTTGTTCCAGGACCGTTTGTAGGATCTCCATCCATCATAGTATTAGATGAAGCCTTGGTATACCCCGGACTTATGGTTATTTTTGTCAGATCAAGATCGGCTAGATTGCTCTGGACGTTTGCCTTCATGGCATCCCCTAAAGAGACGATGCCAATTACGGATCCGACTCCTATTACTATCCCGATAATGGTCAGCCAGCTTCTGAGCTTACTGTGAACAAGCATGCTCATGCCCATTTTCAGATAGGTTGAATTTCTCATATTGCATCCTTCCGCTTTTCACTTGTGCTGTTTTCAGTCCTTCTTATCTTCAGGCTTCGGAACACCGGATTTTTTCGCTTTTATTGCCTGTATTTTTTCCTGTATTTTTTTGCGGAACACGAATACCCCTCCAGCAAGCGCTATTATTGCAATGTATAACAGGTATGAACTAACTCCGCTGCTTCTTGGTCCTCCGGCTTCTCCCTGAGCAGTCATATTTCCAGAGCTTACATCTATTTTTACTTCTTTATCTACCGTTATCCTCTCTCCTTTCGCATCTGTATACTCAATCTGAACTTTTAGCGGATCAGAAGTAGAAGCGCTTTCTCTTTCGTCCTCTGTTCCTTCGGTGTTCTTTGTGTTTGCAATGTTAAAGGAAGCAATTGTATAGTCTCCTTTCTCGAGATTTCCTACAATTGTTGAGGAGCTTCCTGATACTTTGTACCCTTCCTGATCTGGAACTGATACTTTTACTGAGTATGCGATATTGTTTCCAACATTTGCAACTGAAAGGGATATTTCTCCGGCATCACTTTCTGAAAATGAGACGTCAAAGTCTGTTTCTCCACCTACAAAAATTCCTGCTGTAGTATTGATACTTTGCTCGTTAGATTCATAGTCTTCATAGCTGAGATCCACTTCCAGTGTATATAGCCCGGGATCTGCGTTTACATCTGCCATTACAGAGTAAGATATGGTTACGGATTGGCCGGCATCCAGGTATTTGATGTACTTCGTATTATCAGAGTATACAGGAAGAATTACTCCTTTTGGATCTTTCCAGGAGATTATCATGTTCTTGATAGGTGACGTCCCGGTGTTTGTTACAATGAGCTCGAGAGGTTCTTCTTTTGCAATGTCAATATTTGCTTTACTTACAGTTACTACCTGAGCATATTCTTTGCCTTTTACTTCAAGCTGGATCGTTTTTGTAGTGATAATTGTATTTGATGAAGATCCACTTTCTTTTGCAGTTGTTGTAATGTCTATATCATATGTCCCTGCGGATGCATTGGCATCAGTCATGAGCCTGAATTTAAGGACAGCTGCATTATCATCGTCCTGCCTTGCATTCAGATAAGAAACCTCTTTTACAAGATTTTCTCCGGAAATCTTGCTGAAAGGATATTCAGGGTTGACTGTAATAGAAATATCTTTCAAATCAGCGTTTCCCACATTCTGTACACTGACTGTGAGTTCAACAGGCTCTCCAGGACGAGCATAATCAGGATTCTGATTGGTTAAATTTACATCCAAAGATGCAGACTGGATATTTCCATTTGACCCAAGTGCTGTGCCAACCCCCAAGCACATAAATGCAGAGAGTAATAGAGCTAATGTAATTAAAGAGAATTTTCTCATTTCGAATTCCTCTATTTGACGTTTTGTGAGTTTCGTATTATTTATCGGTTAATTTTCATTTTTTGATTCAATTTTCAAGTCGGATTCATTTTTCATTCGCGTTTCTATTTTTTCAATCTCCCCATCCTTGATGTATACAACTCTTGTTGCATACTTTACAAGTTCAAGGTCATGGGTAACAATAATGATTGTCTTACCTTCTCTTTCGTGCAACCTATCGAGAAATTCCAGGATATAATCCCCAGTCTTGCTGTCAAGGTTTCCTGTAGGCTCATCTGCCAGAATGATAGGCGGATTCACAGCCAGGGAACGGGCTATTGCAACTCTCTGCCTCTGCCCTCCTGAGAGTTGAGAAGGCAGGTTCTTTTTCTTGTTCGTAAGTCCGACAATGTCCAGCAAGTATGCTGATTTTTGTCGGGCTATTTGCCTGTCCTCTTCCTGAAATTCCATGGGTAAGAGTACGTTTTCTTCTGTACTGAGGGTGGGAATGAGGTTGAAACTCTGGAATATGAAACCGATCATCTGCCCTCTTATGAGAGCAAGCTCAGATTCGTCAAGTTTTGAGATATCCTTTGAATTCAGGTAGGCACTGCCTTTTGATGGTATATCCAGGCAACCCAGCAGGTTCATAAGAGTACTTTTTCCACTTCCACTGGGTCCAAGAACAATCAGAAATTCCCCCTCGTAAATCTCCAGATTTATTCCTTTAAGAGCTGCAAATTCAGCCTCTCCCATCTGGTAAATTTTCCAGACATTGGTTAATTTGATAAGTGGACTTTCTCCGTTTTGATAAATCTTTACTGCACCAGAACTTTTATCAGAATAATCGACTAAATTGCAGTGTGGATTATTTTTTAGATCTTCCCCTAGATCACTCTCCTCGAAATTATCATCTGATTCGTTATAGAAACTCACCGTTCCAAGTGAATTAATAACTTTTAAGGAACTAAATTTCATTTTAAATTTATCTATGATTTCAGTAAATGTCATACATAGCCTCTGATCTTACCTGCCACAATATTTTCGGTATACATCCATTTAGTAGAACCAATATATACCAAAAGTGGAGAAGAAATCCACATTTTCGTTTTTTGATCAATAATTAGCCCTTTTAGGTTCTGGAATAGATTCACGTCATCGCTTCAATTTCACAAAAGAAGAAAACAAATCGTATTTCCACTTCTTTTTATGGTTCCGTTGCAAAGAATCTTTTCTAATCAGGCTGTCTCAAAACTCGACCCATTTCTACAATTGGATAATGGACATTGTTGACATTAAATGCCGGTAGGAAGTTATTCCAAAATTCAGGTATAACTTAACCTTATTGTGAAATAAATTGCCCCAATTGTAGAATCAAATGTAGTTTTGAGACAGCCTGTATAACTTACTTTTAAAAAACATATGTTCTGAAATTGGAGAAAGTTACTATTTTGAATTTGATGCAAATGGTTGTGATGTTGATTATATACATCTTTTTTAGGTTAAGCTAAAATATTCCATTCAAAAGGTAAGTAAATTATGAGCTCATCTCAATTAATAAGATCTACTGGAGCCAAATTTATGTGTGTAAATATACAGAAGCTAATTAAGTGTTCACTTGTAAGTGTAAAACTCTTCTCATCTCCAAGAACTCGCCTAGAGCCTCCACATTTAATTAAAAGCAGCTTCCTTACCTCATTATTATCCTGAATTAATTCAGGTGTTACAGGCTACTGAACAGCACAACCTTCCACAATTATCCCAGAAACCTCTCGAAGTTCCAGATCTGGGTTATCGAGGAAACATAGTCGGAAAGCTCTAAAGGAAGTGCTGACATAGAGAAGTCATTTTACTCGTTTTAATTGCGTTGTGAAACTTCCGAGATATATTTGGTCCATCTAGCTACAAGCGATAGCCCTGGCCTTTGTACGTGGCTTCTAGGTATGCGCCTTCAGGATAGATGTACTGCACCACTCTTCCACAATTATCCCAGAAACCTAAATCTTAATGTCGAAGTTCCAGATCTGGAACATCGAGGAAAAAATAATCGGATTGCTCTAAAGGAAGTGCTGGCCCGTATGTACTCATTTTAATTGCTTTGTGGAGCCGTCCGGGATATATTAGGTCCGTCTGGCTATGAGCGATAGCCCTGGCCATTGTACGTGGCTTCTAGGCACGTGTGCGTGGTGTGGGAGGGTTATAAAAAAGAAGCTACGCTTGTTAGTTCACTACAGTGCCTTCGGCAAAGGTTCAGTGAATATCAGTTTTCTAATATCCTGAGCCAAAGTGAGGTCACATACAAAAGTTTAGGAAATATATAAAATGAAACCCGAAGCGTAGTCACAATTCGCTTACGAGCCCATCAAGAACGAAGCTTAACATATTATGACATAAAAAAGTTTTTCCTAATTTTAAATCACTTGTTATCAATTTTTAATAAACTGTTGCAATACATCATAATCCAGATTTGATGCCATTTTGTGGTGCCATATCCAGCTTATCACCAACTTTCATAACAATTTCTTCCACATCAACTTCGTCCCAAGCAACAATTACAAAGTTTTCGCGCGAGTCATCGAAGAAAATGAAGCAGCCTTCGTTTATATTACACTTATCTATCTTTATCTCGTTGATCTTGTTTTGATCCTCAGAACTAGCTATTTTAAGGAAATGTGTATGCATGGTTTTTGACCAAACATGCCAGTTTTTCTCACTCACTGGATGTTTTTGTGAGTGTTGATGCAGTTCATCAAGGTATTTTGTGTTGTTAAAAGCTACTTGCATAATATCACTGGCTAAACTATTTCCAGGATCTTATTTAAAACCTTCTCTATTTATACAGACAGACTGACTGCAATCAGGCACTATATTTTGTTCAAAATCTCAGTACAGCTGGAGACTACTCGTTTTAATTTCATTGTGAAGCCTTCTGGGATATATTTGGTCCATTCAGCTACAAGCAATAGCCTTGGCCTTTGTACGTGGCTTTTAGGCATGGTCTTCAGGGATGGATGTACCGCACCAGCCTTCCACATATCCCAGAAGCTTGCATAGCACTTTATTGGCATCAAAAATCCCTTAATTACATAGCTTCCCGAAAGCAGGGAGATATAAATGCCTTGGAAGGGTCTATACGAAGTTTGTATGCCTTTAGCGTGGATTAGTGCTATGTGTACGAAGAAGGCTCGGGATAGTAGTGCAAAAGAAATAGCTATGCTTGGTTCCTATCCAATCATTGCTTCCTAGAACCATAAGAAAATTATGTGCTATAACGAGAGAGGGAATGCGAATATTCCCCGGTCATTGGAGGCTGTCCGACAATTCAATTTCAGGGCAAAAACATGTAAGAAATAAGGTATCTTAAGCCTTTAAATCGAAAAAAAAGGAATTCAGTTATTACCGATAGTAATTGTCGGACAGCCTGATTGCAGTGGGGTGCGCCACCGTAATTTTGATTTATATACTTTAACTACATATGTAGTAGTGTGAAGCAGTACAGAACTATCCGACTCTCAAAAAGTGTATTGTCAGACCTGAAAGCTTTGCAAAAAGATGATGAATCAATTCCAGATACTGTCAGAAGACTGTATAATGATTACTCGGATTGTATTGAAGAAATTCAGTACAGATATTCAAGAGATGTGATGAATGACGGGTCATTTACTCAGTACATTTCTATCACTGCTTATGATAACAGTAGGTACGGATTACGATATACTGAATATTTCATGAAAATAGGAGAAGAGCTGAACGACATTGTTAGGCTTCCAAAAGACGTTCTCGATGAAATCAGTTGGATGCCACAACACCCAGACGAGATATTCAATACTACTATGTTCACTTTGATATCTATTGAGAAAGCTTTAATGGAATGGAATGGAGAAGACAAAAAATAAAATTAATATTATACTTCTCTTTGTTAAAATTCATTCCTATAACCGTTTTGTTTACTTACTCATAACCCAATCCACTGCATTACTCTATTTTCTAATCCTTCAATGTGGTAGTAGGAAATAAAAAATTTCCCTCTTTTTTCACTTCACGTGTAGCGTCCGGGATATACTTGGTCCATCTGGCTACAAGCGATAGCCTTGGCCTTTGTATGTGGCTTCTAGGCATACGTCGTGGTTAAGTGCATGGAAATGAGGATATACGTACCGCGCCAGCCTTCTTTATATCCCAGAAACTTGGCCTGTATAGCATTTTATTGGCATTAAAAATCCGACTCTGTATAACTCCTCTAAAATTAAAAGTTCCATTAATTTGAACTGACTTGACGAATCTATTTTTGCGATCAATTTTCAGCTTATTGCAACTGATTTAGATAGGTTTTCTACAGAGCCGAATCATTCTCATTTGCAGGAACAACAATAATAGAGAGAGGTAGATCCTGTAAATCTACTAAAACACTTAATTTTACTACTTTTACTTTCTTGTAACCATCAGGCTATAATTGGCTCGTATCTATGTGCTCCTAGGTTGGCTTTATCTGTGATCTCTGTGTAAACTCAACGACCTGAACTCCATAATAAAGGAAGATAATTAAAATATACAAAAGTGTACATGCCGGCAAGAAACCTAAACCTATTTCATGAAGAAAAACTAAAAGCACATTTGGTGTAAGTGTGTCTCAAATAGATGTTTCAGATGGAGATCTTATTGTTTTTATTGGTGGTATCATTGTAGGAATTAGTTTAGGTCTTTTAACAAAATGTATGGGTCACAAGTAAAGGAAATCAAGGCATGGCTCAGTGGTACTTTATTGACAAATTGTAAAAGATATGGGTGAGTAAAATGAGTGAATACGAATTAACCGACATTGAAAAAAAAACCCTGGATAATTGGATAATGTTAAATATACTCCCACAAAAAACACCAAATAAAAATTACACTAGTTATGCACTTAAAATTTTTTTTGAACAAACACCAGATGGTTTCTTTATCACAAATAAGCAGTTTAAAGAAGCGATGGTCAGATGTAATTTCTTACCTGTAAATAAAAATAAATTAAATTGGGAATTCCGAATTTCCCTAAAATCTCCAGGGTTGAAATAATCTAAATGAGGTTATAAACCTAACATATATTGAAAAAGCTTATCCAATTTTCCGGTCGTGGGGGTGAGTTATTGAAAAACGTAAGCACAAGAATCTCTCGATATTTTATCTTAACATGGGGGTTGTGCTCATTTTTTCAGATATGATAAATGACTCACCCCCACGACCCTGGAACGGTATAACTTTTTTATTAGATAGAACTACGTGCTTGAGAAGTAAAACTAAGTAACATGCGCTGTTTTTTTAATTGAGTCCGATTCCACCAAAATAAAAACAAGTTAAAGAAGTTCATAAAAAAAACTTACTCATCCCGCCTGCAGGCAAGAATAAGGCAAGGCCTTCACGCCTAGCGTCCTAAATTCTATCTTTATCCCTAAGCGATATCCCTGACCTTTTAGATTAGCTTCTAGGTATATGTGCGCTTTCAGGGATAGAATATGCAAAATAACTATCCCCGAAGCCTGGCCTATATGTACTCGTTTAATTGCATTGTGGAGCCGTCCGGGAATATTTGTCCATCTTGCTACAAGCGATAGCCCTGGCCTTTGTAAGTGGCTTCTAGTGTCAAGAACGTTTAGTTATTGATAATCTATTAAGCTCTGAATCGTTATGCACTGATGGGGTGCTGCCAAAAACTATGTGCAAGAATTAAATTGCCGTGATACTAGGTATATTGGTGAGCTCATCCCAAAACCAATTTTTATTCCCATACCCATAAAAGTTTCATAACTACTTTTCTGATCAGTAGCTCGATTGATTATTCAGAATACGAGATTCAGAAAAGTAATTTTGAGTTTTGAGGTCAGCTTGCTAAATATGGACCCCGTTTTTTGGCATCATCAGTAGTTCCGATTGTGTGAAGTTCCGAATGGCTGAAATAGGTAATTAGTCTTTTCTCTTCATCCATGTATAAAATGTTACGAATTACTGGCAAAAATCATGATTCTTGAGCGATTCCTCGTACAGC
>Ga0209639_1002449_pt1 | contig 14568 bp, 12 predicted proteins | sample EPASupsiteHSE605_FD_187268 | JGI IMG/M metagenome (GOLD analysis project Ga0209639, IMG submission 187268) | Bioremediated contaminated groundwater from EPA Superfund site, New Mexico - Sample HSE6-05 (SPAdes) (version 2) | ecosystem: Environmental > Aquatic > Deep subsurface > Groundwater >...
TTAAGCAGGGTTCGGGTTAACCCGCCTGCCTCGCTGAAAACCCTCTGAGCCAACCTGGTAAAACTTAAAACCTCAACCCGCATAATTCCGGGCAGATTTAATTTTTGGAGCAAATCCCGCTCTGATTGGAGGGTAAATTGTTCTGGAACCAGCAGGATCAGCAAATCATCGCCGCCATCCTGCAAGCTTTGCTTTATTTCCTGAAGAATCCGATGGCTTTTTCCGCTTCCGCTTCTGCCCAAAATATATCGCACAGCCATTTTTTTCACCTCGGTTCGTTTCGCTGCCATCCTTTATTGTACAATGATTCGCCTGCGCGCAGGAAATTCCTTTTGCTGGCAGCAAATATATAAAGACCAGCAAACCAGCAAAATGGTAATATAAGCTTAACATGAAATATATGCATTTAATTAGGAGGAAAGCCTTTATGCAATACCAGAAGGGATCAATCGGCAGGGTTATTATAGCTAAGATAGAACATGGAGATGATTTGCTGGCAGAGTTAAAAACTCTGCTTAAGACTGAACATATTCAGGCAGGGGTTATGTTTATGATCGGTGCTTTACAGGCCGGTTCTTTGGTGGTTGGACCTGAGAACTGCACTGTACCGCCGCAGCCGGTATGGAAAAATTTCCAGGATGGGCGAGAAATTTTAGGTATGGCCACTGTTTTTACCGAAGACAATGAGCCGGTTATCCACCTGCATGCATCGTTGGGCAGGGGGGATGAAACATGGACCGGCTGTATAAGAAAGGATGCCCGGGTATACCTGGTCGTTGAAATCGTTCTTTTGGAACTTCTGGATAGTGGAGCAATCCGTACCCTAGATTCATTGACCGGACTTAACCTGCTGGGTTTTGCCTGATCCTTCTAATTTTACTGCGAAAAAAGGCCTCCGAAACGGAGGCCTTTGAGGGTTTGGTCGATTTTTATTCTAATATTCAAAAACATCGATCGGAACATCAATGGATGATGTATCTCCATCTATTACTATCTCCGCAGTAGCCCATACATTAGGAACAACATTGCGCAGGTAATACTTAGCGGTAGCCACTTTACCAGTGTAGAAGTTGTAGTCGTAGTGTTCCGGTCCCACTTCTTGGGCTCTCTTGTCTGCCAGTATAGCTTGGTCAAGAATCTGGCGGCCGCAGAATAGCTGGGCAGTAGCAGTCAATACTCGGCGAGAATATAAAGGAATCATACTCATATTACTTTTGGAATATCCAGCCAGAGCTTTGAGCATTTCCTTGTAAGCATTTAGAGCTTTGCTCAGGTTGGAGAATTCCTTGGTGAAGGTTTCATTGCCCTTATTGGCTTCACAGAAATCGACCATTTCCTGTACCCAGGACCCGAATATGCTTCCACCCTTCATATTCATCTTGCGGCCTACCAGATCCATGGACTGGATGTAGTTGGTGCCTTCCCAGATAGAGTAAATCTTCATGTCATTAGCAATCTGAGCACAGGGATATTCTGAACAGTAGCCGTAGCCCCCATAGGTCTGAATAGCCTCACCTATCAGCCACCAACCTTCATCAGAGGGATAGGCCTTGCAAAGCGGGGTGGTCATTTCGATCAGGTCGTTGGCTGCTTTTCTAATCTCTGGATCGGGATCACGGTGCCTCTGATCAAAGGCCAGATAAACACGGTACATCATGGCCCGCATCGCTTCGATATAGGCTTTGCCCATCATTAACGTACGTTTAATATCTTCATGGTTGATTATTGCTGTGCGGCCAGCTTTGGGATTGGTTAGCAGGCGGCCCTGAATCCTCTCCTTAGCATTATCGCGGGCATTTGCGAATGCGTTGATGATACAGGACAAAGCCATATGACCGGTCTCCATACGGGCTAAGTTCATCATCTGGAACATCTGAGCCATGCCTTCGCCCTTACCTTCGTTTTCACGCGGGTCTTTGCCTAGTAACCAGCCGCGGCAATTACCGTTTTCACCGGCAGCCAAGGAAGCGGTGACAGATCCATGCTGACCCATTTTATGCTCTACACCGGTGGTTTGAAAATCATTATCTTCAAAACTGCCGTCTTCGTTTACCCAATATTTAGGAACTACGAATAGGGAAATACCGCTGGTACCAGGTTTGGCACCTTCAATGCGGGCCAGGTAGAGATGGATAATGTTTTCGGTAAAGTCATTATCTCCGCCAGTTATAAATATCTTATTGCCTTTTATCTTAAATATTCTGGGATCATCAGTAGGATACGCCTTGGACAAAATATCGCCCACGTCGGATCCGGCGCTGGGCTCGGTCAGACACATAGTTCCCGACCAGGTGCCATCCATCATCTTGGGCAGGAACATAGCTTTTAATTTTTCATCGCCATAACTCTGAATCAGGTCGGCAGCCCCGCTGGTTAAGATTATATAGGGTATGAAAGTCGGGTTGGCCGCAGCAATAAGCTCTGAAACAGCCGCATGAAGTATTTCCGGCAATACCATGGCATCTTCGGAATCATCGATATTGCTGGTACCCCAGCCTTCGCTCTGCAGCATTTTGAAAAGGGGGCCGAAGCTGGGCGGAGTGGTTACCTTCCCATTAGCAAAGGTGACGGGATGGGTCTCGTTCTCGTCATTGGTGGGTTCGATTACTTCTTTACACATCTTTAGGATTGGCCCCAAAATAGACTTAATGTCGTCTTTGGAATAGTAGTCTGCGAACTGCGGATAATTGAAAACCCGCTCAGTCGGAAGCCATTCTTGAACAATGAACTCAAAATCTCTTATATTATTAATTGCAAAATTAGAAGCCATTTTAATATTCCCTTCATTATTAAAGTTTCAAATGTCTATTAACCTATAGCCTTCATCAGTTCGGGAAGTATTCCCTTAAGATCAGCCACCAGAACATAATCCGCAATTTGATTCATATAGGCTTTTTCATCATTATTTATAGATACTATGGCCTTGGCATCACGTATTCCTACGATAAACTGTACCTGCCCTGATACTCCTAGTATTACAGCTAATTCAGGTTTGCAGATCTTGCCGGACAATCCTACTATTCTTTCTTCTCCAAACCACTTCTTATCGGTTGCTACGGGTTTGGAGCAGGCTACTTCTCCGCCTAGCTTTTTCGCTATTTCCATAATAACAGGAAGATCTTCCTGGCTTTCTACTCCTTGTCCCACAACCACCAATATCTCTGCCGCTTCAATATCTACACTGTCCCCTGTTTTATCTCGTGTCTCAATAAGTTTTATTCCCGAAGTTTGAATATCCACTTCACATTCGTTTATACTGCCGCCAACTTCGTTTTCTGCCTCCTTAAAGGCTTTGGGAGATATAGCGATTACTTTTTTATCACTAATTACTTGTTGTACAGCTACAGTAGCGCCGCCTAAGACATTCCTTACACACTCAATGCTGCCGTTTTCAGTTTTCAGACTTTTTACATCAGTCAGACAACCTGCGTTTATTAACTGGGCAAGTCTCCCAGCCAGTTCTTTGCCTCTTCGGTTGGAAGATAAAAGCACTGTATCAACATCCAGTTTTTGTGTTACTTGCAGTAGTGCCGATGCCATTGCAGCCGTATCTGACAGACTGAGTTCCGGATTCATTATTTTATAAGTTTCTGCACCTTTAGCTGCCAGTTTTTCGGCCTGTTCGTCATTGTTTATACTAACTGCTTTGATTTTTAAACCATTGTCATTAGCTATTAGTTTGCCTGCAGTTAATATTTCCAGGGCCAGTTGGTTTTTATCGCTGTATATTAATATTCCTGCCATTTTATCACCTCCTAAATTAATCCTTCTGCTTTTATCACCTGAACAAGTTCGTCCACTGTTTTAACCTGTATTTGTTTACGCTGCATCTCCGGCGCCAGATTACTTATCGTTTCCAACATGCTATCCCCAGCTATATCTAATTCCAGTATTTCCTTAGGCTTTTTCCCAGCTTTTAAAATCTGGGTTACGGAAGGAATCCGTGGTTCATTTATATCTGCCATTACACTTACTACTATTGGTAATTCTGCTTCAAGTACTTCTTCACAATCTTCCAAAGAGCGGATAAGTGTAGCTTTATTTCCGTTTAAATTAATGTATTGTACATAACCTATCTGAGGTAACCCCAGTAGTGCCGCCACTCTGGACCCTACCTGACCAGAGTAGTTGTCCCCGCTGCCTTCCCCAAAGAGTATAATGCCTACATCATCAATTTCACTTATTGCCTTAGCAATTAATCGGGCACTGGCTGAACTCTCTATATTATCCAGATCATCATCTAAAACCAGATATGCCTCATCCGCACCTGCAGCCAGAGCCTCTTTTATGGTATCTTCTAAAGCTTCGTTTCCAACTGATACAACTATCAGGTTGCTGTCTGTAGCTTCTTTCAGCTGCACACCTGCTTCTAGAGCATTCTTATCTATATTTCCGAATGTTAAGGCAACGTCATCTAATATTGGCTTACGATTTCTAATACGAATCTGCTGCAAATCCGGAATTTGTTTCATAGCAACTACAATATTCATTCCTCTCAAACTCCTTCCATTTTAAATCTAATCTTTAGCTGTCTTTAGCCAAAACGGAATTGCACTCCCGCCCCGCCGCTGGGATAGTTCCATTCCAACACCTCTGGACCACAAGCTAGCAGACAGGTGCCGCATTCAAGGCAGCCATCAACGCTTATTATTACTTCGCCATTTTCGTTTTCACTGTATAAGCCTGCCGGGCACACCAGTATAGCTTTTCTTAAACGGGTATCTTTCTCTTTGCCTTCTTTAATTTTTATGTGAAATTCTTTATCTTCTTTAAATACATCTAGTCCTAATTTGGCTTTTAATCCCATGATGCTGCTCATATCTTCATCATCCTCCTGCCAACCTGCACCATACCCCACATCTCACCTATACTCATATATTTTTTAATTGTAGGAAATAGTCTTGGTTTAGAACCAGCTGGCACCGAATATAAATCTTTCATAATGTTACCGGCCAGTTTTGGATAGTGGGTAAATAATTGCGGATATTCCAGTACTTCCAGTGATTCTTTAAAGTTTTTAAAATCTTTAAGCACAAAACTATCATTTAGCAAGGTTTCGTAAGCAGCCAGACTTGCCTGACTAAAATCATTTTTCTCTTTGGCCTTGATTACAGCCTGCGCGGCATAGTAGCCACTGGCCATTGCGTATTCCATTCCTCGCACAGTTACACCAATGTTCATGGAAAATCCAGCTGCATCTCCGGCTACTAGTATTCCATCACCATAGAGTTTACCCATGGATTTTAACCCGCCCTCAGGTATTACGTGGGCCGAATATTCTGCAGTCACCCCATCTTTTATGAGTCTTGCAATTTCAGGCCGCTGTTTGAATTTATCCAGCAGTTCCGGGGCTCTTATCTCCGGAGCTTCTTGGGTCAGGGCATCGATGCCCACTACGATTCCCAGACTTATACTTTCTTTGTTGGTATATAGAAATCCGCCGCCAAATTTGCCAGCGGTAACATCTCCCATAAAAAGCCGCGCTGCCCCTTCATCACCTTCAAGGTTAAAGCGATTCTCTAAAATACTGCGGTCTATTTCAATTATTTCTTTAAACCCTACAGCAAAGTTTTTGGCTGCGGCTGGTCTACTTAAGCCTGCTTTCTGCGCAATAAAGGATAATACCCCATCACAGGCAATAACTACATTAGCCCTTAGCTCATCTCCTCCAGCTATTACACCCATGACTTTCCCATTTTCAATAATGAGCTCATCGACCTTGCTTTTAGTTATAAGCATGGCCCCTTTTCTTTCAGCCTGTTTGGCCAGCCATTTATCAAATTTACCTCTTAAAATGCTATAACTCTGGAAAGGTTCTTCATTTAGTTCTGAACCATCATATCTTACAGTTATGGAGCGTTCCTCATCCATAATACAAACTTCTTCATGGGCTATATATCTCTCGAGAGGGGCCTTTTTCCATAAATCAGGAAATAATTCTCTTATTGGACTTACATACATGCGGCCGCCGGTTACATTTTTAGCGCCGCAGTAATCGCCTCGTTCAAGAAGCAGTACTTCCAGTCCTGCCGAGGCCAAGGTGTAAGCAGCAGCAAGACCTGCTAATCCTCCACCTACGATTATTGCGTCAAATTGTTCGCTTGATTGACTATCCATTTACTTACACCTCACTTTATTGTTAGGAGGGGTAAATAACCCCTCCTTAAAGATTGAATTTAAATCAGAACTTATTTAATCATAGGCCCCGGCATGGGCAACACTGTTTTGCCGAACGCCGTGTTGAGGATCCCGGCAGCTGCAACATATATAGCACCGCAGCCTGCAACTACTACGATATATGATGCAGTGATTGCATAAGAATGATTTAATACTCCCATATCCATAAAAGTTACAAAGAAGACCGTAACATCTATTAGCAATACTACAATGCTCATTATTGCCGAGCTTTCCTTTAAATAGGCAGGAGTCCATAAAATCAGGCTAATAAACAGCGGCAGCCATAGCCATCCATCCATAGTAAAATCAACTTTCCATCCATTAATTGCTGCAAAAAACTTAAAAATAAACTCCATACCACCAACTAACATTAAAAATGAAGAGAAAAACAGGAATACATTACCACCAGTTACATGACCGTTCTTTAATTCAATAAGTGCAACAGATATCTGCACCACAAAGCCACCAAGGAGCCATATACCGAGTACTGGAACCGCAGTTCCTTTTACCGTTCCGCTCAAAAGAGCATAGAAACCAAAGCAAGCTACTGCTAAAGCTACTAAACCTGCTGGACCTGGATTAGCCCACCCTTTATGTTCTGACATTAAAATCCTCTCCTTCTTATCCTCCGGTATTAAACCAGAGACTTAATAATTTTTATCCAGTTAAAATTACTCCCGCAATAATCATTTTTTGCATATCTGCTACCCCTTCAACCTGGGGACCCATAATGGAATCGCGATATAAGCGGCTTACTTTATAATCTGTCATTAAACCGTAAGAGCCGTGTATATCTACGGCAGTACGAGCTGCATCTACAAAAGTTTCACAAACATAAGTCTTGGTTAATGCAGCTTCTTTCGCAAATTCAGCGGGGTCTTTGGGAGAATTGGCCAGATACCCCAGACGATAGGTCAACCATTTACATGCCTCATATTTCATTGCCAGATCGGCGATTCTTAACTGAATAGCCTGGAATTTGGCGATAGGAGCTCCCCGATGGGTTCTTTCTTTTACGTACTTTACCGATTCATCAAGAGCAGCAGATATTCCACCCAGAGCAATCGAACTTATACCTACTTTACCGAAAGCAATCCCATAGGTTAATACCGGAAAACCACCGCCAAGTTTGCCCAGGATATTATCTTTCGACACTTTTACATCTTTGAAATAAACATCCAGAAGGTTCCCGCCACGATATCCCATCTTATGCCATGGTTCTGAGATAGAATATCCTTCGCAGAATTTATCAACTATAAAAGCTGTAGGTTTACCACTTTCATCATCAATGGCGAAAACCACAATGGGACCAGGATAATCTGCATTGCTTATGAAGCGCTTGGTGCCGTTTATTATATAGTTGTCACCATCTTTAACAGCTTTGGTGGTAATTTGTTTTGGATCTGATCCAGTTCCCGGCTCGGTAAAGGCAAAGGAAGCCAGTACTTCACCTTTACATGCTTTGGTCATATATTTTTTCTTCTGTTCGGTAGTGCCAAATTTGTCGATAGCTCCCAGACCCAGGCAATTAACTGAGATGCAAATCGCTGGCCCGCTGGCTACCTTGCCAATTTGTTCCATAGCCACCACATAGCTCTCGTAACCAGCATCAGCTCCGCCGTATTCCTCTTTAAAAGGCAGCCCCCAAAGATCCAATTCGGCAAGACCTTTTATAATTTCCTCGGGAATTTGACTTGTATTATCTATCTGTGCTGCCAGAGGTTCAATACTCTTAGCAGCAAATTCCTGAGCCATTTTTTGTATTAACAGCTGTTCCTTGCTCAGTGAAAAATCCATTTTTATTCCTACCTTTCAAATCAACAGGAGGGTAAGGGGAAATTTTCGAATTTCCCCCCATACCACCTGTTAATTAATTATTTAATAATCGAAACATTCGTTATCGATATTAAGCACCGAAGTATCGGCCAATTTTATAATCTCAGCCAATCCTGCTACATGAGGTACTTCATTTAAGAGATAATACCTGGCAGACATTATTTTGCCTTTATAGAATTTATAGTCGTAATGTTCTTCTCCCAGTTCCTTAGCTTTTTCATCAGCCAGGAGAGCCTGTTCAAGGAGCAATTTGCCGCCCATTAGTTCAGCAGTAGCCATTAGAATACGTTTGGCAAAAGTAGGTATTAATCCCTTCTTATCTGCATCAGCAGCAAACCCGGCCATAGTCTTCTGGATTTCTGCGTAAGCACCTATGGCTTTACCCAGTTGTTCAAATTCTTGAGCAAATTCCGGATTGTTCTTATTTGCTTCGTAGAAATCTTTATTACCCTGCATCCAACGAGCAAACACGGCACCCTTTTCCATGCTCCATTTGCGTCCTACCAGATCCATGGCCTGGATATAGGTTGTACCTTCATACAGGGTGTTAATTTTAGTATCACGGGCCAGTTTTTCACAGGGATAATCAGAGACATAGCCATATCCACCGTAAATTTGGATAGCTTCGGTTCCGACTAAGTCCCAGGAAATCTCACTGCAGTATGCTTTGGCCAAGGGGATAATAATTGCCAGTTCATCATCCGCTTTCTTTCTCTCTTCGGCATCAGGATCCCAATGGTTGACGTCTATATTGAAATAGCCTTTATAAGTCATGGCTCTGCAGGCTTCTCCAATAGCTTTACATCTTAATAGAGCTCTTTTGATGTCTTCATGTTCAATAATCGGGACTCTGCCTTTTTTCGGATTGGTAAAAGGTGTTCCCTGAACTCTTTCTTTGGCATATTCACGGGCATTATAGTAAGCATTGGCAATTACGCTTATGGAGAGTATGCCGCAAACCAAACGTTCCTCGTTCATCATTTTGAACATTAAGGCCATCCCGTCGCCTTTACCTTCGTTTTCCAGAGGGTTTTTACCAATTAAATAACCCCGGCAGTTATTATTGTCGCCAAAACTAAGCGACACTGTAGGATTGCCGTGCATGCCCATCTTATGTTCAATTCCGGTTGCAGCTACATCGTTGTATTCCTGAGTACCGTCATCATTTATCCAGTATTTTGGTACAACAAACAGTGAGATACCCTTGGTTCCTGGTAAAGCCCCTTCTACCCGGGCTAAGAACATATGCACAATATTTTCGGCGAAATTATTATCACCATTGCTTATAAAAATCTTTTGTCCCTTAACTTTAAAAATCCGTGGATCTTCGGTGGGGTAAGCCTTGGAGTTTATTTCTCCAACATCTGAACCGGCCTGCGGTTCAGTTAGGCACATAGTTCCGGTATAGTCTCCGGAAAACATCTTGGGCAGGAATTTTTGCTTTATATCTTCCGGTGCTAATTGCTCCAGCAGCATTGTTGACCCCTGGGCCATAGCCAGGAATGGGGGAACGAATGCAGGGTTAGCTGCTGAGAACATTTCCCAGCAAGGAAACATCAGAACCTGAGGCAGTACCACAGCTCCTTCGCTGGTGTCATTATTGCTGCAGCCCCAGCCTTCAGAAATCAGTTTCTTGTATACCGGAGGAACTGTTGGGGAAATAATAACTTGTCCATTTTCGAATTTAATAGGGTTGATTTCTCCGTCATCAGATGTTGGTTCAACCACGTCTTTGGTCATTTTTAATACCGTATCCAGAATCATGTCGACATCATCAACGGCGTAATTTTCGCTGTACCGTGGATAAGCCAGAATTTTATTAAGAGGCAGCCATTCTTTTAATATGAACTTAAAATCTCTGGTATTTTTATAAGCAAAATTCGATGCCACGATTATATCCCTCCATTTTCTATCATTGTCTTGTTATACATTACAAACAGTCGTTCTAGTAAGGGATCCTGTTGGTTGGGGACCATATTTTCATTTCCTGGGCATTTTTGATTAATTCATCTCGAAAATCAGGATGAGCAATACTTATCACCCCTTCAGCCATACCCCAAACAGAACGGCCTCTCATATTAACGGCACCATACTCGGTTACAAGATAGTTAACCAGTACTCGCGGGACAGTAACTATGGCCCCTTGCGGCAAGCAAGGATTAATGCGTGAGTGAACCTTGCCTTGTTTATCGGTATAAGTTGAATTGAAAGCCATAAATCCCTTGCCGCCTTTGGATTCCCAAGCTCCTATATGAAAATCAAGTGATCCCCCGGTACCGGATATCTGCCTGATTCCGTTCGATTCTGAACATACCTGGGCAAAGAGGTCTACTTCAATAATGTTATTGATAGATATCATATTGTCTTCCAGAGCTATATACTTGGGGTTATTGGTATAATCACAGTCATAAGCTGCAATCTGCGGATTATGATCCAGGAATTGATGGGTTTTCTCATTTCCAAAGCAGAAGGTAAAACTGCTCCGGCCTACATCCCTGGTTTTATACTTATTAGTGATTTTGCCGGCTTCGTACATGTCCACCATAGCATCACAGAACATCTCCGTGTTTATACCCAGATCTTTAATATCTGATTGGGCTATTAATGCGCCGATAGTATTAGGCACTCCGCCAATTCCGAGCTGTAAGCAGGCCCGATTGGGAATCATGGGCATAATGTGAGCCGCAATCTGCTTTTCAGTATCGGTCGGTTCACCAGCGGGAGGCATGGTAAATATCCGTTCGTCGGTCTCGATAATATAATCAACATCCTTGATATTGATGCATTCCATGGCTCCACCCATGCAATAAGGGTTTTTCTCATTTACTTCAACTATGATTAAATCAGCATTTTTAAGAGTTGCATAGGTATTTGAAGCAGCTATACCAAAATTAAAATTACCATGGGAATCCATAGGACAGGTCGTAAGGCACATAACATTTTTTTTATCAAAAGGCTGGTCCGCATCACGACGGATTTTCTGTAATTCGTGATACGAGGTGGGCACATAAGAAATGCGATTCATATCCCCCAGCTTACGATCTATACCGTTAAAGTGATTGCTATAATAGGTAAAGGTCTTCATATCCGGATCGTTTTTTACGACCTCAGGGAATCTTACCGATGATGCCACATCGATGGTCACGTTTACCAGATCTTCGCCAGCTCTTTGACCCAGGGCTTTATCAAATGCGGCCGGGAATAAACCGAAATGGCCATAGGCTACTAAATCACCGGACTTTACTTGCTGAGCTGCCTTTTGGGGAGTAATTAATTTACTCTTGTACTCTTCCATGAAATTCATTATCAATCCGCCCTTTCTTTTCCAATTTCCGAAAGCTGCTTATGCAGCCGATATATTGCATAATTTCTTCTGCCCTATACTTTTTCCCCAAAACCCGGCCGCGGTATTCATGTGAAATGCGGCTATTCCATCATAAACACCCGGGCATCTACTTCCTTAGGGGATGGTAGACTAATAAGTTCTGATAATATTTAAAGCAATTACTGTGCCAATACGTTCACACTATAAAAAATAAAACAGGACCACCTTAAAATAGCGGTCCTGTTTGTTTTATCCTTTGGTTTTCTCTTTAAAAAGATATCCTGTACAGATGTTACATGTTGTTACTGCCTGTAATTTTATGTGCAACACCTAATGACACCCTGATGCAGTTGTTAACAAGGCTAATTCATAGCCTCTATTTTATAAGTTTTCATTTTTCGGTAAAGGGTATTACGTGAAACCCCCATATGCCTTGCTACCTGGCTGACATTACCTGCGAATTCATCAAGCAAGTGTAGAATCTTATCACGTTCCATGTCTGCACTCATCCTCTGGTTTAATTTTCTGGCGTCGCCTATTGTTAAACCCTGTATATTTTCATCATTGATAAGTTCCGGAGAATTTTTGTCAGAAGAAGATCCCGCTTTCATCGTATAGTCTTCTCTAAAATAAGACGGAAGAATGTCTTCTGTAATCATATTACCCTCGGTAAATACAATAGCGTTTTCTATAACATTTCTAAGTTCTCTTACATTTCCCGGCCAGTAATAGGCACAAAGCATATTCATAGCAGCGTCACTTATACTTAATGTATCACGATTGAATTGACGGCATAAAGTCTGTACAAAGAATCTGGTAATTGGAGGTATATCCAGTTTTCGCTCCCTAAGAGGAGGTAGTTCAATATTAATAACATTTAACCGATAAAACAGGTCTTCACGAAACCTGCCCAGCTGAACTTCATTTTTCAATTTGCGGTTGGTTGCCGCTATAATTCTCACATCAACTTTCCTTGGTATAGAACTGCCAATACGCGTAATCATTTTATCCTGCAGAAATCTAAGTAAATTGACCTGCATGTCAAATGGCATTTCGCCAATTTCATCCAGAAACACGGTTCCCCCATCGCCCATTTCAAGTTTTCCAATACCGCCGCCTTTTCTTGCTCCCGTGAATGAACCTTCCTCATACCCAAAAAGCTCACTTTGCAGCAATTCCTTGGGTATGGCTCCACAATTAATCGCCACAAAAGGACCTTTAAGCCCGCTTTCATCATGGATAGCGTGGGCCACTAACTCTTTGCCTGTTCCACTTTCACCCTCAATAAGTACACTGGAGGAAACCCGTGCTGCTTTCATGGATAGTTTCTTTATTTCAATCCATTTTTCGCTGTGGCCAACAAGATTATTAAAATTGGAATTGTCATCCCCATAGGTACCGGTAAAAACATACTGTTTGTCTGACTCCGCGTTTTCGCCTTCACCAACAAATCCGAGAACTGTTTGCTGAGATCCATCGGGATTTTTTGTTATACGTCTCCGTACCAGCGAGCATGGAACTATGCCCTGCGCACTTTTTAAAGAAAATTTGCTGATGAATTTACTGGGATTACTTGATAAAAGATTTGTAAGTACCCCTCGGTCATCAGCCAGGATATTCCCCAGGAACTCTCCGATTAGAGACTCACGATCGTTGATCCCCAGTAGTTTTAAAGCACTTTGGTTAACATTAATAATATTGTCCTTTGCGTCAACAACAAAAAAGCCTTCAGTAAAAAAATCAATAATAGAGGAGCAGGTATTATGGTAAATGTGAGTAATTTCTGATTGCTCTGATTTATAATTAAATTGATTTTCTATTACCTTTACGCCTAGCTTAAGGGTCGGCAATACACCTGCAGGCAGTATTTTGTTGAGGTTATAAACTGCTAAGGTTCCGATAATAAGTCCTTCAATGTTATGTACAGGTACGGCAGCGCCGTGATATGAATGGTAGCACTGGCAGTAATGTTCCGGCCCTTTAACTTCTAATGCCTTATTCTCAATCAGGGCTGTTCCAATAGCATTGGTACCTACATCTATTTCGCTGAAACGTTGCCCCAGGAGCTTATAAGATCTAGCATCACCAGCTGCATCAATTAAATAACCATCTTCATCTGACAACATAACAAAATCTAGTCCCTCTATTTCACTAATATCCCGCATTACAGGCCTGGAAAGTGATATTAACTGAACATTTTCAGCCAGCTTGGCCTGCAGCATACGGTTAGGTAACTGATGCCTGTGCTTGCCAAAGGGATCAACCCCTCGACTTCTTTTCCAAGATTCTGCAATTTCTTTTTTTAGTGTCCCCTCTACAATATTTTCCTCATTAATGAAATGCTCCCATAGGTTATAAATTTCACAATCCAAGTTAGCATTCATCTCCCTCACATCAAATAACTTTTATTGCAAGTATCAAAGCTTATATTACATTTATACATTTTTTTATATTTTTTTACAACATTCGTGTTTAGTATACCTCTAAAATAAAAACTGGAAATCAAACTTTAATAGTAATTTCCACTCATTGATATACACAAATATTAATTTAAAGGCGCTTATTCTATAAACAATATACGCGCTCCAACTGCGAGAAGGGCAATACCAAGCAAATCAATATAGTGAAATGGTATCTTTTTCATTCCAAAGGCTCCTGTACAATCAATACAGAAAGCTGTAATCAACTGGGCAACAATTATGGCGGTAGTAGCATTGCCAACTCCTATTTGCGGCATAGAACGAACCACTGCATAAATAATCACCACATTGAGAACTCCACCCAGATAGGCATACCAGGGGGCACTGCTCATCTTGCTAAGGCCGCCGAAACCAGCCCCAAGTATCAATATGATCAGCAATGAGGTAATGGTTCCAACAACGTGGACGATGAGCGTAGACTCCCATATTCCCAGGATTTTTCCAAGTGCGGTGTTGAGGGTTCCCTGTAAAGCCATCGCTGCTCCTGATATGGCAGCAATAGCCAGATAAAATGGATTAGGCATAGCTGGTTTATCTCCTAACATTTTTGGCTTATTTTCCAACTATACAGCCTAATTTATGCATTTGTTTTTTACATGAAGGTTGCTGCTAATATGATTGCTATTCCCAGATAAAAACCCCACCACCTGCTTCTCTGGTCTTTTACTTTGGCCTGGGGCCATAATTGGAATAACACCAGATAGCCCATGATTCCCGAGGCAATACCCAGTAGTAGAGGTAAGAAGGCCG
>Ga0209639_1002452_pt1 | contig 14552 bp, 12 predicted proteins | sample EPASupsiteHSE605_FD_187268 | JGI IMG/M metagenome (GOLD analysis project Ga0209639, IMG submission 187268) | Bioremediated contaminated groundwater from EPA Superfund site, New Mexico - Sample HSE6-05 (SPAdes) (version 2) | ecosystem: Environmental > Aquatic > Deep subsurface > Groundwater >...
GTAGTGCCACCAGTAGTGCCACCAGTAGTGCCACCAGTAGTGCCACCGGTAGTGCCACCAGTAGTGCCACCAGTAGTGCCACCGGTAGTGCCACCAGCAACGCTACCAACTATATTACCAACTAATAGAATTTACCAAGGAGTTTTTGCTACTGTTAGCAGGACTCAGAGCTTTTTCGGTCCGCAAGCCAGTATAGGCGGTTTTAGTATGAGCCATATAGGAGCAGGAACGGGTGGACCCGGCGGGTTGCTTACGATAACCAGTAGTCCAGTCAATTATGGGGCTCCGTCAACGATAACTAATAATATGGCAACAAATATCGATACTATAGGATCCCCGGAAAAGAAACCGATACAATAACATTTGACAGAATAGTAAATACCCTATCCAAAGAGCAATCTTATAAGAAGAAAAAACCAATCTTACAAAAGATTGGTTTTTTTATTCGTAAAAAAAGGAATACTATAAATAGGAAAGGGCATTACGGAAGCTGACATAAGGGGGAAGTCATCTGGAGAATCGCAAACGAATTATTTTTATCGTGATATTAGCATGTTTGATTGTTGCCGGTAGTTTTTATAGTTTCTGGCAGAAAACTTCAGTGGTTGAAAATGCATCATCTGGTGAGGTGAGCGCAAAAGGAGCAAATAATATAGAAGAAAAATCAAATGAAATGGTCGTGTATATCAGTGGTGCAGTCTACAAACCGGGAGTCTTTGAACTCTCAGCAAATGCCCGTGTATTTGATGCAGTTGTTATGGCTGGTGGTCTTACCCCAGATGCAGATGTTGCAAAAATCAATATGGCACAAAGGCTGAAAGATGGTATGCATATTCATGTAGAAACTAGAAGTAGCCTCCAAGAACAAGGCGTAGGAGAGATAAAACGTAGTGTTAGTAAAATAAAGTCGGGTAGTAAGATTAACATTAATACTGCTGATAAAAGTCAACTCGATACCTTGCCAGGTGTAGGGCCAGCTCTAGCTGAGCGTATTGTAGAATACCGCCAAACGAATGGTGGTTTTAATGATATTGAAGAATTAAAAAAGGTTTCGGGATTTGGTCCTAGCAAATTTGAGAAAGTAAAAGATAAAGTCACGATATAAAGGAGTAGTGGTCAATGACAAATATGATTGCACTCATTACAGCGGCTTTTTCTTTTGGTATTTGGTGCGCTGGTTATTGTAATTGGCTATTACCATTGCTATATGGTAGCAGTATGATTTTCATGATCATGATTGTTTGGCAAATCTATCGGGATAAATCCGTGATTTGGTCTGTGGGAGTATTATTCTTTCTGATTGGTATGATACGTTGCATTCATGACGATGCCCTTGCGCCGATGGATATTAGTCGTTATGCTGGGCGAACGATGATGGTGGAAGGTACTGTTATTGAAATGCCCAAAGTAACCCCGCTTGAGGACGGGAAAAGTAAAGTCCGCTATGTTATAGCCATTAAAAAGGGACAAGAAGCAGACAAATCTATGGTGCCAATGACTGGGGCATTGATTGTTTCCATGCAGCAACCCAGTACTATGCCAACGGCTCGGCAGGATGATGAGGTGCGAGTAACAGGTCAGGTTGTCTTGCTGCATGGTTATAACAATCCGGCTCAGTATGATAGCGTAGCTGCAGCTCGTAGGCAAGATGTTCGGGCGCGTATGTCAATTCAGAGCCAAGATATACATATCATGGTAGAGAAAAAGAATATGTCATGGAAACATGTTTTAGCACTAGAACGTGAAAAAATAATTGAGCATATGAAAAAAGTAATGCCGGAGAGTCATGCTGGCATTCTAGCAGGGATGTTATTTGGTGGGTATGGGGGAATTCCAAGGGAAATTGTCGCTGATTTTGCGACAACGGGCATCGTGCATATTTTATCGGTCTCAGGGTCTCATATTGCGTTGGTGGTAGGGATCATTACGGCTCTTGGTACAATTCTGGCTAGGCGATTTACTTTACATGCGATTGTGGTGCCTTTCGTAGCGGCGATGGTCGTGACCTTTTATGCGATCTTCTGTGGATTAACGCCACCCGTTATGCGCTCGCTTATTATGGGACTTATTGCTTTAGTCGCGGTTTGTTTTGAACGCGAAAAGGATGCTGCCAATGCGTTACTATTATCGGCGCTAGGGATGCTCATTTATCAACCAGGGCTTATTTATGATCTAAGTTTTCAATTATCGTTTGCTTCTACAGCGGGCTTAGTTTTTTTGAGCACTAAGACAGCAGCTATGCTGAGCTTCATGCCCTCTTGGCTTGCTAAGTTATCAGCCGTTACGATTTCAGCCCAACTCGGAGTGCTCCCGTTCATTGCGTGGTATTTTAATAGCTTTTCTCTAAGTTCATTAGTGGCAAATGTCATCATTGTTCCGTTGATTGAAGGTCTTGTTGTTGTAGGTTTATGCGGCGCTATGTGTAGCATGTTATTTGAAGTAGTTGGGAATCTTATTTTCGTTCTATGTAGTTTGTTAATCAGTGTTATCGTTCAATGTACGGCGTGGCTAGCTGCGATGCCTGCTGCTAAAGTCTATATACCATCATTTGGCATTGGGATGGGGATGGTATATTATGTTTTGTTAGCGTGGATCTATGGGTATAAACCGAAAAATATGTTATCATTAATAGAAGTAGTGAAAAGATATCGTTGCCAAAGCCAAGCTTGTTTATTACTAATAGTCATTTGTATCATCTTATATAATGTGTATCCGCGGCCGATGTATGTACATTTCATTGATGTCGGGCAAGGTGATGCTGCTTTGGTTATTACCCCGCATGGACGAGCGATCTTGATTGATGCAGGTGGGGTGATGGGGGATACAACTGATTTTGATATTGGCGATCGCGTCGTTGTACCTTATCTACGGCATTATGGAGTGCTGGCGATTGACTATTTATTTTTAACTCATGGGCATCAAGATCACGCGGGCGGGGCAGCGGCTATTGTGAGAGAACTACCAGTGAAAAATAGTATGCTAGCTCGCGAAAATTATACGCAGGCCGTGCGTAATGTAGTTCACTCGTCACATGGGAGTGTATTTATCCCTGTGTATGAAGGACAAAGAATCGAGATGGATGGCGTTATCATTAAGATTGTGCATGCTGTCAGTGGAGCAAATATACAGCAAAAGAATGAAGTATCGAGTGTCGTGCAAGTATGTTATGGTCAGCATAGTTTCTTATTTACGGGTGATTTAGAAAAAAACGGAGAGCAGGCCATTGTTGCGAGTGGTAACAATCTTGCCAGTACAGTGCTGAAAGTGGGGCATCATGGAGCAAGGACTTCCTCTACAGTGGACTTCTTGCAATCGGTAGCGCCAGAATATGCTGTGATCTCCGTAGGAAAAAATAATCGGTTTGGTCATCCCCATGCTGATACTGTTAGTCGTTTAATGAATAAAACTAGTAAAATATATCGTACAGATGAACATGGCGCTATTGTTTTCCAAACAGATGGTAAAAAAATAGCGGTTGAGACGTTTATCAAGTAGATGAATTGATGGGAGCAGGATCGTATGAATTATGTAGAGGCATTAGGACAAATTAAAAAAAAGCAAATTGCTCCTATTTATTTATTATATGGTGAGGAAACCTATTTTATTAGAGAAATTGAACAAGCAGTCGTTAAGGGCGTGTTAGCACCTGACGAGATGGATATGAATCTTGTGACGTTAGAGCGTGAACCGAGTGTGAATGAACTAAGGGCTTTAGTGGAAACAGTGCCTTTTATGGGCGGGAAAAATGTTATTTTAGTCAGGGGAACTACGCTTTTTAGCCAACGCAAGACAGGGAATGATCAGGATGCTTCTACTGATAAAACAGAGGAACGCTTACAGGAGATGATTGCGACAATTCCGGAGTATACTCATGTTGTCTTTTCAACGACTGGTAAAGTTGATAAACGACGAAAAATATTTAAATTAGTAGATAAGCATGGAGCGACGGTAGAGACGGCGCAGCTGAAAGTCAAAGATGTGCGTGGCTGGATGGTTGGAAAACTTGCGGAACTACATATCAAAATGGCAAGTGATGCGATGGAATATTTTTTGGGAATTGTAAGTATGATGTCAAAAGTATCATTGGGATTTTTGGATAATGAACTGGGAAAAATAGCACTTTTTACGATGGGCAAACCCGTGGTTTCTCAGCAAGACTTAGTCGAAAGTATGTCTAGTATTCCAGAAATATCAGTATTTGCAATGATTGATGCGGTGAGCCAAAAGCAAGTAAGTAAGGCGCTGCAACTGATTGGGGATCAATTACAAACTGGTGAACATCCTTTGAAATTAATTACGTTACTAGCTCGCCAAGTACGTATATTATGGCAGGCGAAAGAGATGGCAAATCGAGGGTATGGTAGTCGTGATATAGCGGAAAAACTAGGCCTGGTGCCTTTTATTGGTGAAAAGATGCTCAAACAAAGCAAAAATTTTACGGTAGAAGTACTAGGGCAAGCAACCATGGCACTCGCAACTGCCGATTATCATTTAAAGTCAGGGAAAGCGCATCCTATGGTCCTAGAAGAAATTATTATTGGTATGTGTAGATAACTAAAAAACCCCTGTCCATTCTAGAATGGACAGGGGTTTTACTCTTAATTACTTAGCTAAGGCATTAAGTTTACGGGTCAAACGGGATTTTTTACGAGCTGCTGCATTTTTATGAACAACGCCTTTGGCGGCTGCTTTGTCAATAGTTTTGCTAGCTTTGACCAGAAGAGCTTGAGCCTCATCAGAGTTGCCAGCCGCTACAGACTCAACTACTTTGCGAGAAATAGTTCTAATAGTTGATTTCACCGCAAAATTTCTAGCACGTCGCTCAGCATCAGTTTTTACGCTACGTTCAGATGATTTAATGTTTGGCAAGTGATTCACCTCCTTAAAGAGCATGTTACCTATAGTATTCTAGCACGTGATGCTGGAATATGCAAGTAAGAATTAACAATTCTGTTGTTCTATTATTCCACAAGTAAAAAGTATAACAGGTTCTCGATTATAAGTAAAGGAAACTAAGAGTTTGGTCTGTGCTAAGGCTTGACTAAAGTCAGCTTTTCTTTTTCAAAATTCGCTGTATAACGAATCTATATTCAGGTTACAGTAATGATGATTTCATATCGAATGTAAGGAGCGTGATTCGAGTGGAGAATGTTAGCTGGACGCCACGAACCGATCTAGCTTTAGAAGCAAGAGAAATGATCAACCGCAAGGTTAGTGAAGAGATTCCGGGAGTGATTGTAGAGACAGTAGAAGAGGAAGACTCTATTACGACCAAAGTGAGTGTTACGAGCGCTGAGGCAGAACGTATTATGGGGAAAGGGCAAGGAAAATATATTACAATTGAAGCACAAGGTCTTAAGTATAAAAATACACCACTGCAAGAAAAAATAATGAAAAAGCTCGGGCAAGAATTAGTGAGTATGGTCGAGTTGCCTCCTAATGCCATGGTACTCGTTATTGGTCTAGGCAATCGCAATATCACTCCCGATGCTCTAGGACCACGGGCAGTAGAGAAAATAGTGGTTACTCGCCACTTGCAAGAAATGTTATCACCTGAACTTAAGGGTGGGGTACGATCGGTTTGTGCCATTGCACCAGGTGTTCTAGGAATTACCGGTATGGAAACAGTAGAAATTGTTCAAGGAATCGTCAGTACAATAAAACCAGATTTGGTCATTGCGATTGATGCATTGGCTGCGGCTTCGAGCCGTAGAGTCATCACAACGGTGCAATTGGCTAATACAGGAATTCGCCCTGGTTCAGGTGTCGGAAATAAACGATTTGGACTAACGAAAGACTCGCTAGGAGTTCCTGTTATTGCGATCGGTGTACCGACAGTGGTTCATGCTTCGACGATTGCGATGGATACCATTGATACTTTGCAGCAAAGTGCTCCTTTTGCGCGTTATTTTAAGAGTATGGAACATTTATCGGATGCTGATCGAAAGACTATTGTGGGACAGGTGTTACCAGAAGTTCTTGGCGATTTAATGGTAACGCCCAAAGAAGTAGATCGTTTTATAGAAGATATTGCAGTTGTCGTGGCTGGCGGAATTAACCAGGCAATGCATCCGCATATTGATTATGCAAATATTTATCAATATTTACAGTGAAAGGGCGCAAAGACCACATCAGAGATGCTAAAAAATCTCAGTGGTCTTTGTGTTTCATGTGGTTTTTCTATTCATATCCTTTTCCTCCTAGGCATATACATTGTATGTAAACAAAAATCATGACAACCTATAGGATCATCCGTTTAGGTGTCAATGGGAGGAAAGCATGTTAACAAGATGTGTGCGCCGCCGCGTAAAAAGAATTTATTTTATAAAAAAAAGCATACTTGTTACGGTTGCTATATTGAGTATATGTATCATGATATGGAAATGTAGTAATCAATCGGAGGAAGTGGTACCAGTGACGACTAACGCTGGAATACAACAATACCAGATGCTACATCTACCGAAATGGCGTGACCTATTATTTTCAGGTGTTCCGAGGTTAAGTAGTGCTACTGAAGCAAAGGTAGTAGTGAAAGACAAAAATGAAAGTAGTACGCAGCAGATGGTAAGAGAAACTATACTTTTTTTTACCAATATAGACATTAAAGATATGCGATCTTTTCTACAGGCGGAAATTCCAATCTTGGCGGCTACGCAACCTAAAACCCAAGTAGTTAGTGCAATGAATTTGCCGGATTTTCCTAAATTTGATTCAACGGTAAATTTATCAAGTGGTAAACCGTTAGTGGGAATTTATCATACGCATACAGCGGAATCTTTTATTCCGAGTAGCGGCAGTGCTCATCGTCCTGGTGGACAACGAGGTGATATTGTACAGGTAGGAGAGGCGCTGAGTAAACGATTGAATTCGTATGGCATTTTGGCAGTGCAAAATACTACGATCCATGACTATCCAAGTTTTATGAAGGCATATGGTGCTTCTGAGACGACTGTAAAAAATATGCTATCCGAAAATCCATCTCTGCAAATGATCTTTGATATCCATCGCGATGCTGAAAAAAGGGAGAATTATATTGCGACCGTGAATGGTGTACAGGTTGCGAGAATGATGATTATTGTGACGACTGGGCAACCAGGACTGGTTCAGCCTCATTGGCAGAGTAATCATGCTTTTGCTAAATTAATCGATGCGAAGATGAATCAGAAGTATCCAGGTGTTTCCCGTGGTATCCGGCTGGATGATTGGCGCTATAACCAGCATTTGCATCCTCGGGCTTTATTAATAGAAGTTGGTTGCCAGGAAAATACGAAAGAAGAAGCGGAACGGGGAATGGAACTATTCGGTGATATTGTGGCTGAAATTATTGCTGAGAATAAATAATAGTAAAAATAAGGTGATTTTGTGTTTTGCTTAGTAGAGTATAGGGATATTCGGCTTCTTTTGCGTGGCTTATTCATTTTACTTAGTGTTGTTGTCGTTGGGGTATCTGTATCAGAAAAGCAACTACATAGTCTGACGCAGCAGGAGAATGCAGAGCGTGCCTTTTCTATTATTCGTAATCAAAGTGAGGTTTATACTGTCTATATATTAGGAATTGGTTATACGATGCGTACGATATATCCAGTGGGAGAAATCGTTCATACAGATAAAAATGTAATGATAAAAACCCCCGAACATGATATTACGATACCGACTTATATTGAGATTGATTGTACAAAAGAGCTGGTTTTTTTGGAAGAAGAGGCTAAGCTGCTGGTAACGGAAGCTTTCAAGTATAAAAAGCAATTAGAATTGTATATGCATGATCTTGGACAAAAGATACATGTTTATCGAACGCAATTGAGGTAATACTTGCAGGTGATATGTAGCAGATGATATAATCAATACCAGTAATTAGTTGTCTATATTTAGAGGGAGGTTTTTATGAAAACCAGCAATATCCGCAATTTTTCGATAATTGCTCATATAGATCACGGGAAGTCTACGCTTGCTGATCGGTTAATTGAGTATACAGGTACCCTTTCATCCAGAGAGATGGAATCACAAGTGCTAGATCATATGGATCTTGAGCGTGAACGGGGAATCACAATTAAAGCGCAGTCTGTACGACTATCCTATACCGCTAAAAATGGCGAAACGTATATGTTAAACTTAATTGATACACCAGGGCACGTTGACTTTAGTTATGAAGTGTCACGTAGTTTGGCAGCTTGTGAAGGTGCATTGTTGATTGTTGATGCAGCGCAAGGGATTGAAGCCCAAACATTGGCCAATGTGTATTTGGCGCTTGATAATGATCTGGAGATTGTTACGGTTATTAACAAAATTGATTTACCTAGTGCTGACCCAGAGCGTGTAAAAAAAGAGGTTGAAGATGTTATTGGTTTAGATACTTCCGATGCCGTACTTACCAGTGCCAAAACAGGTATTGGTATTGAAGAAGTATTAGAAGCCATTGTAACAAAGATTCCACCACCAAAAGGGAATGCGGATGAACCACTATGTGCATTGATTTTTGATTCTCATTTTGATGCCTATAAAGGTGTTATTGCCTATGTACGGGTCATGAATGGGACGATTAAGCCAGGTATGAAAATGAAAATGATGGCTACGGATAAAATCGTAGAGGTAACAGAGGTTGGCGTCTTTAAACCGATGATGGCAAATGTTGCAGAGCTAGGACCAGGACATGTTGGTTTTGTGTCTGGTAGCATTAAAAATGTGAAGGATGTCCGTGTTGGTGATACTATCACAGATGCTGATAATCCGGTTGCTGAGGCGTTGTCTGGTTATCGTAAGGTTACACCGATGGTATACTGCGGTTTATATCCTGTAGATACTTCAGAATATGATATTCTAAGGGATGCATTAGAAAAATTAAAACTAAATGATGCATCATTGATATTTGAACCAGAGACATCGATCGCGTTAGGATTTGGTTTCCGTTGCGGTTTCTTAGGACTACTGCATATGGAAGTGGTACAAGAACGTTTAGAACGCGAATACAATCTTTCATTGATTACAACAGCACCAAGTGTTATCTACAAAGTGTTTAAGACCGATGGTGAAATATTCGAAATTGAAAATCCTTCTAAACTACCAACGCCGCAAGAAATTGAACATGTCGAAGAGCCTTATGTCAAGGCAATGGTCATTGTGCCTAATGATTATGTAGGGGTAGTAATGGAACTGTCGCAGGAAAAGCGTGGCGAGTTTAAAGATATGAAATATTTAGATACCACTCGGGTTATGATTACATATCATTTGCCACTCAGTGAAATTATTTATGATTATTTTGATCGTTTGAAATCTGCTACTCGTGGCTATGCATCGTTAGATTATGAAATGGTTGGCTACCGACAATCTCAATTAGTGAAACTTGATATTTTATTGAATGGTGAAATTGTTGATGCGTTGTCGATTATTGTACATCGTGAAAAAGCTACTTATCGAGGACGACTCCTAGTAGAAAAATTAAAAGGCATTATTCCAAGACAAATGTTTGAAATTCCAATTCAAGCAGCTATTGGTAATAAGGTAATAGCACGGGAAAGTGTACGAGCTATGCGCAAAGATGTCTTGGCCAAATGTTATGGTGGAGATATTAGCCGAAAACGTAAATTATTAGAAAAACAAAAAGAAGGTAAGAAGCGCATGAAGCAAGTGGGGAATGTAGAAGTACCACAGGAAGCTTTCATGGCCATATTAAAGATTGATTAAAGGTGATCGATGATGAAGATTGGGTTATATATTCATATTCCTTTTTGTCAACAAAAGTGTTTGTATTGTGATTTTCCTTCTCATGCCAATCTGACTCACTTATATCAGCCTTATGTTGCCGCCTTATGTCAGGAAATTTCTGACTTGGGCGGCGTTTTATCTGGTTGTATAGTTGACACTGTTTATGTTGGTGGTGGGACGCCAACTGTTTTAAATGCGAGTTCTTTACAGCAACTATTACGGCAAGTAGGTAGTAGTTTTTCGCTAGCGCCGACTGTTGAATTTAGTATGGAAGCCAACCCTGGCACAGTGGATCAAGAAAAGCTAGACGTGTTACGTGCTGGTGGTGTGAATCGTCTTAGTTTTGGCGTGCAAAGTTTTTCCGATCCACTACTGCTAGGAATCGGCAGGATACATTCTGCTCAGCAGGCAAGAGAAGCCATTCATATGGCAAAGGAAGCTGGATTTGATAACATCAATGTTGATTTAATGTATGGACTGCCAAATCAGTCGGTTAAAGAGCTGCAAGATAGTATGATGCAGGCCATACAAATGGGTATTACTCATATTTCGGCCTATGGGTTAAAAGTAGAAGAGGGCACACACTTTGCTAAGATGCAGCAAGATGGTACGCTACAGTTGCCAGAAGAAGAAGTTGATGAGGCCATGTACCAGATAACAACTGAGTTTTTGCCGGCAAATGGATTTAAGCGATATGAGATATCTAATTTTGCAAAGCCAGGCTATGAATGTCGCCATAATTTAAAATATTGGCAGTATCAGCCTTATATTGGGGTTGGCGCTGCTGCTCATTCTTTTTGGCAAAGTGAGAGGCGAGCTAATATAGTGGATGTTCTATCTTATATACAAACGATTCAAAACGGGCAATCACCGATTGAAATATGTGAAACCCCAGAACGCAATATTGCGATGGCAGAGTATGTTTTTTTATCATTACGAACAGTACAGGGATTGTCAGTACAAGCATTCGATCAATATTTTCAGACTGATTTTTTTACGCATTATCGAGAAGTCACGAGAATATTGGTTGAAAAAAAGCTTATTGTTGCAACAAAAAAACAAATTCGTCTTACTGTAATCGGTATGAAATATGGAAATATCGTATTTGGTGCATTTTTGCCAGAATAAAGCAAAAATATATAATATTTTTTTAAAGACTCGCTGATTAGACCTTGACATTCGGTCTTAAGAGTGGTATTTTTTTATTAGGCATTAGCACTCACTCATAGAGAGTGCTAATAATAGGAGGTGGAGCTTGTATGATAGATAAGAGAAAACGAAGTATTCTTCAAGCTATTATTGATGATTATATTTCCACCGCTGAGCCTATTGGTTCACGAACCATTGCACGTAGGCATGATTTGGGAGTCAGTCCAGCGACCATTCGTAATGAAATGGCCGATCTGGAACTATTAGGCTATCTTGAACAACTGCATACATCTTCAGGACGTATACCTTCTGCGAAAGGGTATCGGTTTTATGTAGATTCTTTATTAGCACCGACACAAATATCCGAACAAGAGAGGGAATTAATTCAAAATTGGTATCAACTGAAGACTCGTCATGTGGCAGAAGTGTTTCAGGAAACGGCTAAGCTTTTGTCAAAAATGACTAGTAATATTTCATTAGTACTAGCGCCACAAGTAGCGCAATGTGCTCTTAAATATTTAAAGTTTTTACCATTTGATGAGTCGCGAGCTATTTTAGTAGTGGTTACGGATACCGGATTGGTAGAAAATAAGGTCATTGATATACCAGAAGGTACATCGTTTGCTGATTTGAAGCAAATTGCTGATAGTATCACGAAACGCTTGTCTGGACTTTCTTTTGATAAGATAAAGGTAGCGGTACACAAAGATATACAACATGAAATTGATGTAGATGCAGAATTGTTTGAAACAGCAATCGAAATACTACGGCAAGCATTGGTTGTGGAAAAAAATGAACGATTATATCTTGGTGGTACGACGCAACTACTCAGCCAACCCGAATTTAAAAATGTAGATAAAGTTAAATCATTTCTTGGTATGTTAGAAGAAGAACAGGTGTTATGTGATATTTTACAAAAACAAGAAAATGATGGTGTAATTGTTACTATTGGTGGTGAAAATAAATATAGTGGTATTAAAGACTGTAGTATGGTGCAGGCTACTTATCGTATTGAAGGTGAGGTAGTCGGGACGGTAGCAGTATTAGGGCCGACTAGAATGGATTATGGCAAAGTCATGTCTGTACTGGAATTTATGCATCGCCACTTAGGAGAGGTATTAAAAAAATATAAGGTGTAGGGTTAGGTCATACTAACTCTACTATACATAGTATGATGAGTTGGGGGTAGTAACAGATGAAGCGAAAGCAAGGTAGCAATAGTTCTGAAGCGGATGAGAGTTTAGCAGCGCTCATGACGAATGCCAATGCTGTTAGAGCCATCACAGCCGCTGTAGAAGGTACAATTGGTCCTAAAGGGCTTGATACCATGCTAGTCGATGCTTCAGGTGATGTTATTATTACCAATGATGGTGTTACCATTTTGGATAAAATGGAAGTTAATCATCCAGCAGCGAATATGCTGATCAATATTGCTAAGGCGCAGCAATCTGCGGTTGGAGATGGTACCACAACAGCAACTATTATGGCTGGTGGCCTTGTAAGTGAAGGGGTTAATCAAGTACTACGAGGCGTTCCTATTTCTAGGGTTATCGAAGGGGTTCGATATGGTATACATTGTGCGTTAGAGCAAATCAAGCTACATACAAGGCTAATTGATGATGTGAATCATCCGATATTACACAATATTGCCATGATTGCCGGGCGCGAATATGATGATATTGCAGAGCTTGTTGTCAAGTCTGCTCGCTTAATTGGCGCTACAAAATTATGCGAACCTAATTTTAGATTATCAGATATTATCCTAGCTGAGGTAGGTGCTGATAATGAAGTATTTATGGGTGTGATTGTTGGCAAAGAACGTATGAATCAGGAGATGCCCTTAACGGTAAGCCAAGCAAAGGTACTCGTCATTGATGATGCCTTAGAACCTGAAACACTTGAGGATGAAGCATTAAGTACAGAGGCTGGATTTAATCTGTATCGTGAATTACAACATGAATTTAAAAACAATGTATATAAAATCATCCAGCTTGGCATCTCAGTGGTATTGGTAGACCGAGGTGTGCATGCCATGGCGGAAGAAATATTAACCGATGCTGGTATTATGGTGATTCAGCGAGTGCCAACCGAAGATTTAAGGCGTGCTGCAGAACATGTGGGAGCACGAATGATCAAACGCACTGGCCTCAAAAAAGAGTTAGCTGATATTGAAAAATATCTAGGCCAATCGTCTACGATATATAGTGATGAAAAGTTAAAACATATTCGTATTTTGGGCGGGGCTGGTAAACCGATGGCTACTATTTTAGTAGGTGCTTCGACAGCTGAAGTAGTTGGCGAACGTCAACGTATTGCCCAAGATGCAGCATCTAGCGTACAGGCGGCTATCCAAAGTGGATATGTGCCTGGAGGTGGCTCTATAGAAATTGCGATTAGCCGCTTCATCGAAAGTTCGCGGGGAAATGTGAAAGGTATGTCTGCTTATGGGGTAGATTGTGTAACCCATGCTTTGCGGCGTCCGTTATCGCAAATTATAGAGAACGCTGGTTACAATCCTCTGGAAAAGGTAGAAGAGGTAGTGGCTGCACATGGTAGTAGTGGTGTAGATTCATTGGGGATTGATTGTGATACTGGTGAAATTGTTGATATGCTAGTGCTAGGTGTTGTTGACCCTGTAAAGGTAAAATTGCATGCAGTAAAAGCAGCTGGTGAAGTAGCAATTGCTATTTTGCGGATTGATACGATTATCAAAAAGAAAGTAGAAAACGGTCATGACGCTCAAGCTGGGGTCAATAAAATAGCTGGATTGACACAATTTTAAAATATGAGGTGATATAATTGACTAAAGAAAACGAAGTAGAGAATGCGAATGATGAAGTAGTAGAAGAAACCGTCGAGTCGATGATTGATAGTGTAGAAAATGATGAGACAAATAAATTGGAAGCGGATATCGCAGAGCAAAAACGTTTAGTGGAAGAACATATTGACCGCTATAAACGCTTGCAGGCGGATTTTGAAAATCATCGTCGCCGTACTCGGCAAGAGAAAGAAGATTTATCAGTTGTTGTAGCACAAAATGTACTACTTGATTTATTACCAGTGGTTGATAATTTTGAAAGAGCTTTAAGCAGTGCAGCAACACAAGATGCGGCAACTGTCTTACAAGGGGTCGAGATGATTCATCGTCAGTTCCTTCAGGTTCTTGACAAATGTGGATTGGCAACAGTGGAAGCAGTGGGACAGATTTTTGATCCACAAAAGCATGAAGCGGTTATGCGTGTCGAAGATGAGAATCAAGTAGATGGCACGATCGTGGAAGAATTACAAAAAGGGTATACTGTACGTGGTAAGGTGATTAGACCTAGTATGGTAAAAGTCGTGGGTAATTAAGAGTTCTTAATTAGAAGTAAGAGAATATCTGTTGCTTCTGTAAGATATAAGTCGTATAGACTTCATTTGAATGTACAAAATTTTACATATTCGAGGAGGAATACATCATGTCAAAAGTAATTGGTATAGATCTTGGAACAACAAATTCATGTGTAGCAGTAATGGAAGGTGGAGAACCAGTTGTTATTGCGAATGCGGAAGGTGCACGCATTACTCCATCTGTTGTAGGTTTTTCTAAGACAGATGAACGTTTAGTTGGTCAAGTTGCAAAACGTCAAGCGGTGTCCAATCCTGATCGTACAATTAGTTCGATCAAACGTCATATGGGTACAGATCATAAAGTAACAATT
>Ga0209639_1002453_pt1 | contig 14549 bp, 35 predicted proteins | sample EPASupsiteHSE605_FD_187268 | JGI IMG/M metagenome (GOLD analysis project Ga0209639, IMG submission 187268) | Bioremediated contaminated groundwater from EPA Superfund site, New Mexico - Sample HSE6-05 (SPAdes) (version 2) | ecosystem: Environmental > Aquatic > Deep subsurface > Groundwater >...
AGTCGCAAGGAGCACCTAGACAATGGTGGTATGTCTGGTATGATTCGGATCGGTAGGTTGAAGGTTTTATGAAACTCCTCCACACACTTCTGCTCTTTATTCATCCGCGCCTCCTTCAATGTCGGAGAAAAGAATAGGAAGCTCTTCTTGCAACTCAGAGAGTAGGTCTCGCATGAGGGCGCGAATCTGCGGATGCGCCTTGTTTGAGCAACGAAGTGAAAGGATATGTCGCCATTCTCGAATGTTTGTTGTACAGACAATCTCCGTCCTAAGTGCATTTGGAAGAACAACTCGGGCTTTTTCAGGAATCCAGCCAAGTTCTCGAAGTTCTTGGTATCGTCGTGCGGCCTGGCTCAATCCGCGAACAAACTCGTAAGTAGTATCATCAAACTCAGCGTAGATTTTTTCCTCGTCATATATGCCAACAATAGAAGGCTCACACCAGACAGGTCGGATGAAAGTAACCTCGCCCTTGTAGTCGCAATATCGGGTGGATTCCTGCGAGAAGGCACAGAGCCTGTGCCGAACAAGCTCATGAGTAACGCCCCTATCGGTAACGAAACGAACAGATAGGTTGACATGCTCAAGAACAGAATGATGTCCGTTTGAAATAATACGTTCGACAAACTGCTCGGCTGATGTCGGTGTAATACGATCTTCACTTTTATAGCAGGTTCGACCAATGCTTTCAAGGGTTTGTAGGATTTCATTACGATACAACGGAGTGATAATGTCGTAATACTGGTTAATGATTCTCATGCTCTTTTCCTTTTAACATAAAAAGATACCATATGAAATAGTTTCAATTTTATCTGGTTGTATATTGGCCCGATATAAAAACTGAGATAAGGACACAAGATTGGCGGATGCTATGTAAATCTCGTGAGACACCACTTCTGTGCGAAACATTTCTCCTTCATTTGGTCTATTTATATGACGACCAAAAGCATCGCACCATAAGGCAGCAGAAAAGGTTATTTTATATAGTTTCTTATGTGGATCATCTATGTTCATTAGTTGCTCCTTTTCTAGTTGGAAAAACTTGAATACAAGGTTCGCGTCCAGCAATGTCACATTTGGGACAGTACCAGTATTCGACAGGTTCGCTTTCCGACTCATACCAACCCCAACGAAGCAATAAGGCGCCGCAGTTTCGACAGGATGGGATGAGAGGATTAGAATAAAAAAGATCAATTTGTGCCTCAGGCATAAAGCCTCCTAACAGCTCTCACAATAGCCACAATTTGGACATTTGCCGTGTTTGTCAAGCCAGTGACCACAAAGTGGGCAGGTTTCGATAATTGTGTTAAGCATTTTGAACTCCTATAAGGACCAAAAGCAATAGCCAATTACAGCGGTCACACCTAAATTTAACCAAAAGTTTATAATATCCCTTTGTCGTGTGATAACTATTGGATAGTCGTCATAATAGAAGTTTCGCACACGTCCTATACAGTCAAATACTCCTAAGAGGAATACTATTCCTATTACTATTCGCATCGAAGACTCCTACTGTTTGAAAGATTTATAATGGCCAAACTCCCCTTCCTGCACACGAACTATAAAGCCGTTTCGATAATCCTCACAAAGGTCGAAACCGATCGCGTTGATCTGGAGATTCGCTGCGGCGAGAAGTTGGTTGCCAGAGCCGACGAACGGAACGAACATTCGGGAGTTTGGGCCGATGAAGGTTGGAAGGATTTGCTCGTAGAGTTCGACAGGGCGTTCGGTTGGGTGAATTTTTTGACTCGTCGGCACGTGTCCGCAGAGGAAGGCGTTCGAAGTGCCGGGCTGATTCAACGGAAGCTGACCTTTTCGGAAATAAAAGAAGGAATCAATGGAGTTCGTAAGGAGAAGATTAACATTGTAACCAGCACCACTTGGTTGAATCCAAAAGCCAGGAACACGGCGACAAAAGAAGCCGGCGTCTTTGATTGCCTGGAAAGTTGTTTCAAACCAAGGCTCCATAGCAAACCAACAAATTCCCCAACTATTGTCAGACATTACTCGGTAGCATTCTTTAAGCGTCTGGCGAATGTACCACTCGTAGACAGGTTTGGGGACGTCGGTGTAGTTTTCCTTCTGATAAACGCAAGCACCATTGGCTCGTTTCACATAAAGATCAAGAAGTTCTATTCCATAAAATGGGTCAACCTCCACAAAATCAAAAGCACCAGCAGGCAGCTCACCAACACGGTCAAAGAAGTCGCCGACAATATAAGAGGCACAAAGCTTCGTTTTAGGCCCTTCGTCTGATGACATCTTTTGTCGGTATTCATTGGCCTTCTCTTCCTGGACGTAGTTCTTTACAAGGCTGTCGAGAACCTTTGCCGCTTGCTTCTTGTCCTTCAGGCCACGAAGCTCAGGAAAGCTTTCCATGGCCTTAGCAAGTTTAATGTCCGTGCTGAGAGTGGCTTTTGAAACGCCAAGCATGTTGGCGGTGTCTTGCAATCCCCAGCCACGCTTCTCGTTTCCAGTTCCACCTCCGACAGCCTCCCCGTGAATTTGCTGCTGCAGGCGGTGAATTTCGCACTTCAGGGCGAGGTCTTCTTCGTAGGCTAGCGACCTACGGTGCATGTTCTCGACCAGTTCGAGGGTTCGGATTTCAAGGTCACTTAGTTCGCGGGTTGAGATGAGAACGGGGACGCTTTCGAGTCCGACTTTCGTAGCATAATGAAGCCTTCGGCCTCCAGCGAGAAGTAGGTAGGGCTGATTTGGACGCGCGTAGACGAGGAGATTTTGGAGCACTCCGTGCTCCCGGATCGAATTCTCAAGCTCACCTCCGTCTTCGTAGACTTTTCGGAAGCGTTCGCCAGGTTCAATCAGGCCAGTTGGAAGCATGGAGAAGGTTAGTTGATAGGGGCCGTAGGAGACGGATTTGGACTCGGTTGGGTTTGGGGTCATTCGTTTTCCTTCCTCTTAAATTCCTGATAGGCTGCTTCAAGTTCTATAGGCTCATATTCAGGCTCCCAAGAATCACCAAGGAGTTGCTCCCAGCCCTCAGCGGAATGCCGACGGAATGTATTATATTCCGAAGCATCGGTGATTATATACTCGTAGGTATATTCCTCACAACTTATTATTTTCATTCAGTGTCTCCTTCTTCTCCGAGCAATGCCAGGAGTTCAGCAGCAAGTTCGGGGGTTAGTGTTGGTTGCTTCTTCGCTCGTGTCGAGGCAGCTCGCGGTTTGCGTTCGACTGGAGGCGATCGCTTCGAAATCCGTCGAGAAGCACGGATGGTGAGGATCAGAGCAAGCCTCGCTTCCCGGTCGAGTTCGGAAAAGCTGGGTTTTAACTGGGCGAGTTTGCTCATAAGGAAGACTCCTCTCCTACGACTTGCGACAGCGTTGCCTTCGCAATGTCCAACTCACCGCTGATGATGAAGGTTATGATGTTATGACGGGTCTCATGGTTCTTCTCAAGCAACCTAATGAGCGTGTCCAGCATGGCCCGGACAAGAGGAGACTTCAGCGCATAGGGAATTAGGCGTTTAAGAGCATCGTCCTGAGCTTCGGTTATTTCAACCGAGAGGCGTGGTTTGATTGATGGATAGGACATTCGTTAATTCTCCTTAAGCGCCTGATTAAGTAAGCGTTTTCGAAGGCTTATTATAGCACTCTTACGGCAACCGATTGCGCGGTCTAGTGTGCCTTTTATTAGGCCGTTTTCACGTAAGCGTAAATAGGCAGCTTTACGTTTGGAACTTCTTGGAGCGGTTTGCTTGTATTGTATTTTGAGAACTTTATAGTTTTCCTTACACTTATCTCGGAGAATTAGAAGTTCTTCTAGGGATAGTGAGTAAAGGTCAGGCATTGTTTTCATGTATGACTACTCCTTGGGTTTTCGTACAGTTAGTCCTGTCTCAAGCATCAGACGAATGCTGAGTTCATCGTAGGCAACAAGAGAGTCACAGACTACATCGAAGATGCAAGCGTTGACTAAGAGAGAGACGCAAGACTTGCAAGGCATTATACCGCCTGTTAAGTATAGGGTGGCTCCTTTTGTTGAGACACCATTTGCTGCAGCCTGAGCAATAACATTCGCTTCAGCATGAGTGGCTGGGCAAAGGTGGAGGCCTTCGCCTGAAGCAAAGCCGGCTACTTGCCGAGGGCATTTGTAGTTACAATGAAGCGCCTTGCGAGGAGGACCGTTGAAGCCTGTTGCTAAGATCGAGTCGTCTCGGATGAGGACCGCACCGACTTTTCGAGAAAGACATTTACTTCGGGAGGCGACCTCATTTGCGAGGTGCATGTAGTAGGAATCATGATTGTTGGGCATGTTTGTTTTCTCCTAGTAAGTTTGCTTCCATATCCCAGACAATTCCAGTGCCGTGACATGCAGGACAACTAACATCGTGCTCAGCGACATACTCCAATGCGCTCCCACCCAGTTTGATCTGTTCAGGCATTCACAGGACACCGAAACCGTCGCAGGCTGGGCATTTATATGGTACGGACATCTCGTTCTCCTTTCCTTGCGACCTAACACCGAGTTAAGCGGCGGCCCGCCCTTTCAGGCGGACCACTCTTTGTTAGGCTTGTTTAGAAGTTGAACAAGCCGTTCGACTTAGAACCCAGTTTGCTTCGAAGGAAGAATCCATCGCTTCACATCGTTCTGCAAACCGTACTGTTCGCTTTCAGTCTGGCGGAGAATCGCCCAGGCTTCAAGGCCGATGCACTGGGAGAGGGCGACGGGTTCGTTCAACGGGAGGCCATGGGCTTGTTTCCATTCCATGAAACTTTTCTTCTTGTTGTTCACTTGGCGAACGTCGTGAACACCTTTCTTCGGGAAGCCGATGAAGACGCTAATCTGCTTGACGTGCGGGTCGTTCACGTCCTCGTAACGGAGCTTCCAATAGTCGGCTTCGTTCTTGTCCACGCCCTTGGAGGCACCGATGCAGCGGAGCTTGACTTCGGTTCCGGTCGGATGAACGGTTTCTTCATAAACGTCATCGAAGGACATGTCCACGACGTCATCGTCGTCGGTGGAGGCGCCGGCGTTTGCGAAATCGCTGAGGAGGTCGTTTCCGGTGGCTTCTGTATCGAATTCAGTCATTTGTTTCTCCTTTATTCTTCTGTTGGTATTCTGCTATTGACAATCGTCGTCCAGAATTGTAAGAGTCCTTTACATTTTGGCTTTGGGTGCCACAATATAGATGCGCCGGGTTTACACAAGAAGGGTTATGGCAAATATGGTTGATTTGCCGATCGTCTGGAATCTCGTCATAGGTATGTGCATAGGAGAATCTGTGGGCCATTACACATTTCCCATTTATCCTAACATGTCCATATCCCCTATGATTTTACAACCAAGCCAAATCCAGCAATCTGTTGTCCTTCCTCTTTTAACCTTTCGCCAAAAATCCTCTGCGATTTTAGCTGCATTCCTTGGCAACCAATTATTTCCATATCTCGCTTCCACCGAGTTGATCTCCTTGTTGATGTTTGGGTTCGTTTTGCCATGGTTAGTTACTCTCCTTCCTTCACTGGAATCCGATCCTCGTAGGGCTTTCCTGCTTTTTTTAAAAGGGACGCAATGTTTGGCGGCTCAAACTGTTCGAGCTTTCCTTTGCGACCAAGTCGCGTTTTTGCAATCTTGGAGAATTCACCCCACGGCTGGGTGAGTAGGGCGCGCTTGGTTCCTTCTGGAGAGTCCTTCGTAACGATTACATAGACTTCTCCGAAGAGGATCGGAATGAGTTGTTGCAGATTGCCTGTTACGAGAAGCTGGTTGTGAAACTGTTCGGTTACTTTGTCCTCCTTCATCTGTAGGTGAGCTGTGATGATTACATTGCAGGGGAGGGAGGCTACCTTCTGAATGACCTTCTTTATTTTGGTCATCTGCGGCATCCAGTCGTCCTTCTGCGGCGTTTCGCTTAGGTGCTTTCCTTTCTTTATCCTTTCGTTGATTACGAGGTTCAAGGCGGCGACTCCAAGTGTCGTGAGGGAGTCGAGGAAATAGGTGTTAATGTAGTTGAAATAACCAGTGTCGATTCGACGCTTGAGCGAGGCGTCGAAGGCGTTGAAGGCGACTGGATTGTCGAGGGAGTCGACCTCGAACCTAGTGTCGGCTTTTACTCGTCCAGCTTTGATCTCATCCTCAAGAACGAGGGTTCCACCAGGGTCGAACGAATCGATGTGAACAAGGGCGGGCGAAGTCGCGGCAAGGGACGTTTTGCCACTTCCTTGGGCTCCGACGATGATTCCGCGGAAGGTGTCGCCGCGGGTGTCGGAAGCGTAGATCTTGTCGAGCTGAGCGACCTCGCGGTGGAACGCGCCAAGAGCGGCGAGGTTGGAAGGAGATTGATCGGGCGGCATTTTTACTCCTCTTCGTTGTTTGGTCTGTTCAGTTATTGAACGAGGCTATTCGTTGCCTGTCTTCAATGCACACTGTTCCTTCTTTGCTCGGTCCCGTGGGTCCCAGTATTCTTGCACAAATCCTAATGGGACTTCGTCGCATCGTTGGAGCGGATTAGGCCAGCTCGTGCAGAAGTCGTGATAGGAGCAGACCCGGTTCCACTTAGTGCAGTTGAGAGGGTCAAGAGGGAAAAGTCCCATAACATCCCTAGAACTTTCGATCTCATACAGCCCAGACAAGCCGTAAAGGTTGTCTTGCAGACGATGGCACCAATACTTCACCATTTCATGCCAGACTTGCATCTGCGGATACGTTTTCTCGCAAGGAACTCTTTCAAATTCTTGCGAGCGTTTGAGGAAAATCAGCCCGTTCACGCGCGCTCCCCAGACCTCATTCCGATCGAACATGGAGTAGAGGGCATGGACGTAGGTTCCGACCTGAATTGAAAGGTCCCATTGTGCGGCCCAAATGCGGCCTCCGCGGGAGGCGGTCTTGTGTTCGAGGCAGAAAAGCTTCTGGTTAGACTTGTCTCGAAGGATCGCGTCTTGTCGGAAATAGAGGCGCTGAGAGTTGGAAATTGGAACGAATCCTGAGACTTCGACGCAGGGTTGGTTTTCAATAGTGAGAGCCTCATATCGGTCGAAGTCACTTTGATACTCGGAGCAATAGCCTTCGATTGCTTCCGCAGCGGAGAAGGGATTTTTTGCGAGGTGATCATCGTCGGTTTCTTCACTGAACGAAGCGCGGTAGACTTCAAGGAATCGAGCGTAGGCCAAATCACGAACGGTTCGAGTGTGTTCGGGGCCGTAGGCGTTTCCAAAGCCGAAGCGGTAGAGGGTTTCGAGCGCCGCGTGCATGGCTTCTCCGAAAATCAGATCGAATTGAGCCCCCTCCGGGCGCCAACCGAGAACGTGACGATAAAAGAACATACGAGGGCAGGTTACGTAGTCCTGCAATTTACTGCTATCAATTATTTGAAGAGAGGGATGAAGTTCCATTAGTCGTCTTCCTTGTTTGAGATAAACAGGAGTTCCATGATAATTTCCAGCTTCTCAGGAGAGACCTTTCGAATTGCTCCAGTGAATTGCTGTCCGCTATCGAGAAGCGGAGAGAAGTGGATGGAGAGTTTTGCGGGAATGTAGCCGATTTCCTTTCCGTCGTAAGAGAGGGCAATCGCATGAGGATCAAATTTGTTTTCAGGCTCTCGTATGAGCTGGACTAAGTGGCCGGGTTTCATGGTGCGTAGTAAGGCCACATCGCAATGAAATTTTACTCCTGCGACGGAAATTGCGCCACATTTAATCAGCTTCATTCTTGTCTCCTTTTTCCTCCGAGTCGAAAACAATCGACCGGGCCTTGTATTTTCCATCCTCAAAAAGCAGCAAGTTTAGTCGTCCATGCCGACGGACGAAGCAAACTGCTGCGATCATACACATGATGGTTAGGGAGGTGGGAAGAAGAAAATCCTCCGCGTGTGAACACATGAGGGCTTTTTCAAACTTCCGCACCATGAAGGCTATGTTTCGCTTCCGGAGCAAGCCTTCGCTTAGGTAACGCAACGAGCCAAACCGTTCCGCGTCGGAGAAGTCGTGGGTGGAGCGGTTAACGATCCAGACGTTTCGCTTGGGACACGCGGGGCGTGTCATTTTGACTCTCCTTTTTTTGTGGGTTTTTCATAAGTGATCGAGTAGGTAAACATGTTATGCTTATCTGGAGGAAGAGTTTCAATATTTGTGATAATATAGCCATTATTTGTGAGTGCTGTTATTAAGGACTGGAAATCGTCCCTATAAACAGTTGCTTGCATGTTGGGCTCCTTTCTCATGCTTCGCACGAAGGCTTGTTTGAAAGTTGAACAGACCGACTTAGCTGGGCCGTGCCAGATTCGGCGGCATCTGCTTCGCCGACAAAACAAGCGTCTCTTCCATATTGCTTACGACGGCTTGAGTGAGAGAAGCAAGCGTTATGTTAAGCATTGAGATTGAGGCGGCGATCATAGCGAGGGCTTCTTCTCGGGTCTTCTTGTTGGATTGGGCATCGTCGAGGATAGCCTTTGACATGAGTAGCATGGCGGAGGAGTTTTGAAGCAGACCGTTTTTTTGTTCGGCTGAGATGGGCATCTTTGTTCTCCTTCTTTGTTTGGCTTGTTCAAGAATCGAACAAGCCTATTGTCTGAAGTAGTGCTGCGGGAGGGATTCGAACCCTCAATTTTGGAAGTTTTAGCCAGTCCGTTTATAACTTCCAAACTCCCTCAATTCCCGACAGAGGCTGGCGTGTCTTGTTGGGGGGCGTCCTTTGGAGTGCGTCTCCCTATAGGCCCTAGGATCTTTCCCTAGGGTATGTTGCTTCCGCCACCGCAGCAGAGTGGATGAAGACTACTCGGTAATAATTAATATGGCAGGATTAAGGACACCTTCTGATTCTTCTTGCCTTGTGTCTCCACCAATGTTTTTATTCCATGCTTTACGGAATTCCTCACCACGACTATGACATTGGGACACCATTTGGGCCACAGCTCCGGCCATAAAGCCAGTTATCCCACCAGTATTTGTTTCCTCATCAGCACGACAAATAATAACGTGCGGATCAAATTCTTGTTCCTCATCCAAGATCTTCATCACCTGTCGTGCCACATTAATACAGGTAGCGCCATATGGGTCTTGGTTTGCCTCTACCCACTTCTGCCAATCCTCTTGTTTTGTTATAGGCATTTCTTTCCTCCTTGATTATAGGATCTCAGCAAAAACCGCGCTTCTCGGAACTCCGCGGGCACTTGTCAGATGTTGGTATTTCACCCGGACTCGCTTACCAGGCAACAAAACTCGCTTCGTCCAAAGCTCGGCCCGCTCTTCAGCAGAATAACCTGTACCGACGCGGAAGGTTTCTTCACCTTCTTGTGCACGGCAAATAAGGGCGCCCAGGCGGGCTTTTGGCTCGCCATGCTGAGAGAGTTCTTCTGTTACAGCGATGATTTCATAAATGTCCTCCTTCTTCGGTTTAAACTTCATCATAAAGGTTGAGCGCCGACGCACGTAGGGCGCATCAATGTGCCGCACGATGATTCCCTCGTAGCCCTCTTCGAGAGCCCAGTCAAGTTGAGCTAGTACAGCACTTTGTTTGTAGACAATTTGGAAAGGAACAAGAGAAAGCTCATAAGTGAGGACGGAGACACTGGAGAAGAAATCGAGAAGTCGGGTTTGTCGTTGAATTTGTGGATGGTCTTCGTCAACCAAGTCAAAGCAGTGAAATTGGATGGATTCGAACTCGGGGTGCAAATCAACTTTCCGAGAAACAATTGAGTGGATGGTTTCGAGCGGAAGCCCGTGACAGTAAAGTTCGCCATCGAGTTCGACCGAGCGAAGGGAAAGGCGCTCGGAAAGGGCCTCGAATGCGCCTTGGATGTGGGGAACACTTTCGATAAGGTTTGCTTCGCTCGAAAACATCCGAACGACTCCTTCAGAGTCGATCACGACGCGACATCGTTCGCCATCGAGTTTAGGCTGGATGAGGAAGGGAGGGTTCCAGCGGAGAAGGCGCTTTTCCTCAAATGGATAAGCCAATTGGATTCCTGTTCGCCGTCCTGTTCGATGCCAGTCGCTTGGGGTTTGATTAATTACCATAAGCCTTCGAGCCTCCTATGCAATCCTTCTTCGTCTCTTTGAACGAAATTAGGAGACGAAGCGGCTCTGAGCCTTTCTGCCACGTAGTAGCAGGACCAAATCGCATTTCGAGCTTTCGCCGAAAATCTAAGATTTCTTGAACTCCGCCACAACTACACATTCTTGTTCACCTCCAGGTTCAAAGAAACCCAGGGCCTTTCGCGCGCCCTGGGCTCTTTCGTTAGTAGGCGGAACGCCTACAGGGCCGCAGCGAGGGCCTGAAGCTCTTTGATCTTGGCCTTTCGCTCTTCGGGAGACATGGCCTTCAACTGAGCCAAATATGCCTCTTTGGGGTCAACCGTCACACGAGGAGTTGCAACGCCGGGCTTCGAAGTGGCAGCTTTCGTTGTGGCACTTTCGGGAGTTTCGCCGTTTGCTACCAGACGGCGCCAGGTGTCCTGAACGAAGATCACGAGTTTCTGCTGGAGTAGGCTGAGAGCCACAGCTTCGCCAAGCTGTTCGGTAGCTTCGGACATGGACTGCGGAATGTTGTAGGAAACCTTCCCCTCGATTTTGGGCATGTTTTCGAGGACCTTGGTTTGTTTCCCATCAATTTCCTTCGTAACATAGCGCTTGGAACAGGTTACTTTTACGTCCTGCGTACTCATCTTTCGTCTCCTTCAATTTTGCGGTTTCCCGCGGTTAGATGGATTTCAGCTCGACGCACGTTGCGTTGGAGCCTTTTACCATCGTGATTATGAGAATAGCATAGTGCGAGAATGCTGTCAAGAGAAAAATTCACGGGCAGTGCGTTTTGAAAGCGGCTCGTTTGAAAGTTGAACAGACCGCTTTGCTGAATAGGATTAGATAATTTGAGCACCGAAAATACAAAAAGGACAAGTTGCGACAGCATAAGGTCCGGAAAGCCGAAAGCCTTCGATTTGAAGGAAACCATTTCCACATTCTTTAAGGGCGTAGATGTTACAGTCTGAGCCAATAATGTTTTCAGGATCATCGAGATCGGAAACGAACCAGACGCTTTCTCGGCGGATAGAAAGAATAGTGGCTTTCATTGAGTCCTCCTTCTCTCGTGTTCGTGAGATATCCTACAGATTGTTCGGGCTGCTGAATAGACCCTTGTTTTTGACACCTGTGTGCCTAGCAAAGCTTCGCTTTGCGGCTCGAAAGAGACGCAAATTTCGGCCAAGCGGCGAAGACGATTTTCCCAGTCGAAAGAGGGATCACGGCTTATTCGACGTTGGTATTTGGGGTTGTTTGGGTTGGTTCCGTTTAACATTCTTTCCTCCTCCTTAAGCGATAGGCTTGTTCAGTTATCGAACAAGCCTTGTTTAGAATATTATAAATATAATCCGACAAGCACCTTGTCCTCAACTTCTTTCTTCGTAAGGACACCTTTCTCAACTAGCAGTTGGACTAAATTGCCCAAGCACTTACCTGCGTTATTTGCGGTGCTCTGTGCCGTCTCAACAGCACCTCTTTCATAATCTGCTCCATCGATGTAGGCTTCTATGGCCTGGCTAATTGTGTCAAACTTGTTGCCATCATAACATTCTAAGCTCATTTATTTATCCCCCAGAATAAGAAACAAAGAAGAACTATAAGGGTGAAAAACCAAGAACGCTGAACAAAGGCAATCGTACTGAGAAGTAGAAGCAGAGTGGGGAAAAGAAGGGTTAGCTCCATCAGTTTTTTCCTTCTCTAAGCGCTCGGACTTGTTGTTGAAGCGCGGTGAGTTGAAGGCGAAGCTCGGCTAGTTCCAAGAAGAGGGCCTCAACTTCACGGTCGTCTTCAAGCAAGCCGCAGAGGGTGCGAAGACGGAGAAGTTCTTCGTTTAGGCGCTTTTCGCGGAGCCGGGTGGAGGATGAGGTGGTAATGAAGCTTAGGATTGACATGAGGAAGACTCCTCTTCGCGCACACACCGAACATAGAAGTCATTGAAAGTCTTATCGTAGGCGTACACGTAGCCAACGTAGAAATGCACGGCCCACGCGTAGTAAGTATAGCCCGCGCAGGTACTGCCCGACCAGTAATGGCTCGAGCGGCACGTGAATATTGAAGCACAGGCAGGATCATAGCATTTATAATCTATGATTCCTATAAGTTCTTCGATTGTAGGAAGCCTCCAATCTGAGTGCTCGGCCAGCGTTAGAGTCTCTGCATATTCTTTGGCTACGTGCCAGGTTCTTCGTACTTCGTCATCAGACTTTTGCCAAAGAAGGCCTGTTTTAGTATCGGAGATTGTTCCATCTCCGTTGTCGATGAATCGAGGCATTTTATTCTCCTTTTTCGAACGCCTTTCGAATCGCACGGTTCCATTTGTCTGCGGCTTCTTCGGGAGACTCGGCCTGCGGCCCGCTCGCATCGCAATCGTGACAGAAGGCGAACCACGGCCCATCATGTTCGAGGTCGGTTCGTTCGGAGCCGCAGAAGGGACATTCGAAGAGTTGAATGTAGGTTTTCGTCGCGAAGGTCCGACGGCGCGCTTCGAGAAGCTTTTCGGATGCTGGATGACATCCATGTGAGGCGAAGTGGTCGGTTTCGGAATCATAATTTACCCAAAGACCACAAAATGGACAAGGTTCAAGGCTCATTCTCGGCTCCTTTCTTCTTCGACGACTTCCTCCTGCTCGTCATGGTAAATCTCCAAACAATAAGGCGGATAAGCATCAAACGGAGGCGTGGTCCACAAAGCGATTCGGCGAACAGAAGAACCTACTATTGGATAACTTACTACTCCATTTTGTTTTGTAAAACGATAGATCTTAGCGCGGTATAACATAGCGTTGTCTCCTTCTTCTTCAGTCCCAGCATCCCTTTCAATGTGTAACTACTCGGTTAATCTTTCGAAGGCCAGGTTGAAGCTGAGCACGAACAATTGGCTCGAAAAGCCGATAGGCGTTCGCGTCGAGTTGGTCTTCGACGAATTTTGCCTGCGGGAAGGCCAGCGCGAGGAAGAGTCTTGGAGAAATGAGAAGGACGGTTTCTTTCTTCTTTGTGGGTTCCATCTTAATACCTCTTTCTTGTTTGTGTTTAGTGCTTATTCGCCAGGCAACGCTTTGCGTTGTCGCGTTGTAAAGAGGCTTGTTCGACTTCTGAACAAGCCATAAGCTCTTTTTACTACTCATCCTGCGTTTCCGGCCCATCTGACCGATATTAAGCCAGATGGATATCTCCATCCACATAATTCATACCCTGTATTACGTCCCACATAGGACGGATTTCCCCGATTCGTTCCAACTCGGCTAAGGTTTTATCGCCGATGGAAATATCCTTGGCGCAATATTCTCCTGGTTGGATTTTTTTGAGGCTCTTTAGTTTGGTAATAAAATCAGGTTGTTGGATGCTTTCGCCTGACGGATGTCGGAATAATGGCCGTGTAAACCTAATTGTTATTGACATGTTATCTCCTTAATTCGACTCGGACTCGGACTCGGACTCCGTCCGCGCTGGCGGTCGAGCGAAAGCCCGAAGGCGTTCGCGTTTCTCGGCTTCTTTCTTCGTAAACTCCTTCATGTTGAAGGTTTCTTCAACAAGTTCAACATTGCCAACCTGTTTCTTTCTAAGCTCCTCAGTAAAGCTACCTAACTTCTCCTTTTGTTCTTTTGTTCTTTGCTCTTGGCGGTCGACTCGAACGGCTTTCTCAATTTGGTTTCGTTCCTTGTCTGAACCACGTCCTCGAATCGGCTCGAAAATCTGAACATCCTCTTCAATTCGAACCGTTGGTGAGCAAGGCTCGACATGTTCGGGATACTCAAATGACCTCGAACCATCTGCAAGGAGCCAAAAGGGCTCGCCATTTTCAACACCATCTGGGATTCGCCGTCCTTCTCGCCTTGCAACTTCTCTTGCCAAAACGTCCCATTTTTCCCCAGTCGGATTAAAGTCGGCAAAGCCCGACATCTCTGCCGTGCGGTCGATGGAAATTTGCCGACAGAGGGTTGGCTGGTTCCGTCCGCTTCGATTTATCTCATAAATCCCCATCCTTCCGAGTATCTCAACAGCTTCCTCGTTTGAAATAGTTTCGAAACGTTCGATTAGGCCATTTTGCACCAAAACGTCGTGAAGGAATAGCAAACTGTTTCGAATCATTTCGCTTTTTGTGGAAAAGCGGAAATTCTCTCGTGCCATCCCTTCCGCAATTCGAGCGAGTACGCGGATGTCAATTCGCGCCTCAACCACGGCGCTTTGCTTAAGTGCACGTGGGTCGAAACAAGCCATAGGCTCACTGTTTGCTTTCTTGTTCTTATTACTCATCCTCTTTCCAATCCAAACATTGCGTGCTCCGCACGCTGGGCTCGCTTGGAGAGCCAGCTACAACTAGATGCCAGGATTACTATGAGGAACAATAAGCTCCCATGCGCCAGGATCTTTCTCATATGCACTATGGAAGATCGGACAATCCCCTGGAACATGGATAAAGAAGTTGGTCAGTACATCATCCGAAATCTCGGCAATGCACATTAGGACGCGCTCACCATCACGAAACTCCCAATCTCCGACGGAATTCTTAACTACCTCAATTTCTCCCATTCTTTTGCTCCTTTGAGCAGAGAGAGGCTTGTTCGATAGCTG
>Ga0209639_1002455_pt1 | contig 14514 bp, 15 predicted proteins | sample EPASupsiteHSE605_FD_187268 | JGI IMG/M metagenome (GOLD analysis project Ga0209639, IMG submission 187268) | Bioremediated contaminated groundwater from EPA Superfund site, New Mexico - Sample HSE6-05 (SPAdes) (version 2) | ecosystem: Environmental > Aquatic > Deep subsurface > Groundwater >...
TTACACCCGCCACTTTTATATTGCTATTTAACAAAAATTTCATACTCACAGCTTGATGGGCATTGAGTGTATGTAGAGTTATTTATACAATTTGAATTAGTTTTATTTTTTAATATGTCGCCTGGTTTAATTATAGAGTCAGCATAACAGCTCTCCTTCAGCATTACTTTATAACCTATCTTTTTAACTTCTGAAGGCTGAAGGCTGCCAACATTCCATTTTAAAACAGTTCTTTTATCAAATGTGTATACATTTCTTGGTTCCATATTTGCCGAGTCAGCTATAAATTCAAGCCCTTCATCAAGAATGCTTCTAACGTAAACACTTCTTACCATATCATATTGACCAGTTTTGCATTCTAAATAAAACTTAGTAGTATCTTTGCGAGCAATTTCATTGTCTTCGCATTTTATATTAATTTCATAATCACAGGATTCAGAAGTAAAGCTGCATGAATCAACTTCTTCACCATTTATCAAATGTCCGTAAAAAGATAATTTACTGCTATGTGGTATTTTAATGCCTGAATTTTCTATACTGTTTTCTGAATAATTGTTGCACAAGCATGTATCTAAAATCAGTATATTTTCTGAATTTGGAGAAAGCATAAAATTGTTAGCAAAAATTATAACATTGTTATTTCCTACAGATGGAGTAGGTTCTACAACATTAACCATGTTGTACAAATTTCTGTCAGGTCCTGATAATTGTAAATCATTTATGTAACGTATACCATTGCCCAGGGTGGCGCTAAAAGAGCACAACCTTGGACTGTCACTTGAATTTTTGAGTATTATTTTTACTTTATATATCCATGCTGGCAGAAAGGCAGTGTTTGGAAATCCTGCTCCCTTAAGAAACTTCTTAGGAGCATCTATTAAAATTGTGCAGTCATTCATATAATCATTCCTTTCAAAATCAATTTTAAAAATAAAAATCATATTCTATAGTATTCTTTTATGCGATATTTGTGATTTTAAATAAGTATAAATAAGTTTAAAATATTATGGAAATATTTATGTTACTATGATAAAATAGCATAAAAAGATAAAGATAACTATAATCTATAATATAATAAAATATCAGGAGGTTTTTAAATGGCAAAAATAAAAATATACACAAGTAACACATGTTCTCATTGTTCAGCAGCAAAGGAATATTTAAAAGAAAGAGAATTCAGCTACGAAGAAAGAAATGTTTCAACTGACCCTTCAGCAAAAAAAGAATTAATTAAAATGGGATATATGGGAGTTCCTATAATTATGGTAGATGATGAAGTAATAGAAGGATTTAACAAAAATAAATTGGATGAATTATTATAACAGTAGACAACAATAGAGGAACATTATTTTGTATTTAACAATTGCTCCTCAATTGTTTTTCAATTGCTAATATATTTTAGCTTATTTGGAGGGAAAAAGTGAAAATCGAACAATTACAAAAAATTGAAACAGGTTTCTTAAATACACCAATACATAAACTAGAAAACTTAAGTAAAAAATATGGAGTTAATATTTATATAAAAAGAGATGATATGACCGGCTTTGCTATGGGTGGAAATAAACTTAGAAAGTTGGATTATTTATTAAAAGATGCTTTAGATAATAATTGTAATGTGCTTTTAACATATGGAGGCGCTCAAACAAATCACGGCAGGCTAACAGCAGCAGTTGCAGCAAGATTTGGGTTAAAATGTGGAATAATAATGGATGGACCAGCACCAAAAAAAGCTTCTGGTAACCTCATTCTTGATAAGATGATGGGTGCAGACTTATATTTTATGGATGACACAAGTTTTAAAGATGAGCCAAAAGAAGTTTATCAAGAAAAATACAAGCAATTAGTAGATAAAACTACTGAAGAAGTTGTTAGGTTTTATGAAGAGCAAGGGGATAAAGTATATATTATACCAGTTGGTGGAAGTTCACCAGTTGGTGCTGCAGGTTACGTAATGGCTGCTAAAGAAATTAAGGATCAGCTTGAGGAAATGAATGTATATATGGATTATATATTTACTGGGTTTGGTTCAACAGGAACTTATGGAGGATTATACCTTGGAGCTAAATATTTTAATGCTGGATTTATACCTATAGGAATAGCTGTGTCAAATAAAAATGATTCGGAAATACAAGAAAAAGTTGATTACATAGATGAAACAAATAAATACCTAGAACTTGGGTTAGATGTTAAATTAGATGACATGTGGATAGAAAAAGGATTTGTTGGAATTAGTTACAATGTACCTGACCCTGAAACAAGAAAATATGTATATATGATGGCAAAAGAAGAAGCAATTATTTTAGATCCATGCTATACAGGAAAGACATTTAGAGGAATGATAGAAATGATTGAAAATGGTAAAATTTCACAAAACAGCAATGTAATGTTTCTTCATACTGGAGGAGCACCAGGACTTTTCTCAGAAAGTCATCAGGAGGCAATGCAAGAAGAACTTTGGGGTGAAAGTCAAAAGGAATTCAAACTTTAAAATTTAAATTACATGATTTTACAAAAAAACTTTTATTAGCTAAATAGATAAAAAGTTTACATACTATAATTAAAAAAATGGTAAACAATATAATTATCAAGCAAAACATTTAACAGCTGTTGAATTGATGCTTTTTAAATATAGCGCGTATATAAATAAAAAGCCGGCGAAAGCCGGTTTTTTATTTATTGCTATTTATTTAATGCAGCTATTAATTCATCAAGATTCATTCCGTGAACTGCAGCAGCTTCTTCTAATGATTCCATTTGAGATCCTGGACAACCTACACATCCCATACCATAAGCCATAAGAATTTCAGCAGCATCCGGTCTAGCCGTAATTACTTCGCGAATAATCATATCTTTAGTAATTGCCATTGTATTACCTCCTTTATAGATTAGTAATGAAAATTACCTAAATAATATTATATATTAATTTAATAGGATATACAATAATTTTTATAGTAATTTCCACGAAAAAATGTTAACGCATTCCAGTAAATATATAATAAAAACTGTTTGAATGATAGATTGAATTGTGATATAATTTTTTTCATAGATACGGAATTGCGTAAGTAATTTTTTGTGTTGAAAAAGCCAAGATAAATTCGGCCGAATAAACAATAATAGCAATATTATGATTAAGTCAGGATGCCTATACATATATAATTTATTGTTATAGCAAGGGATCAAAGGAGAGACTAGTATGCATCATGAATATAATGATAAAATAAGTCACATGAAAGAATGTATGCAAAAGAAAAATAAGTTGACTGGGCTTCTAAAGCAGACGGAGCAAGATTTGATTCGGGAAAAATTACAATTAAATAAACTTCTAAATGAATATGAAAAAGAATATCAAGATGTTTTGAACTTAGAAACAATCAGTACAACCTCATTGTTTTATACCATATTAGGAAATAAAGAAGAACAACTTAAAAAAGAAAAACAAGAAGCACTTAAAGCAAAACTCAAATATGACCAATGCAAGCATGATGTTGAATTTTTAGTAGATGAAACTAAAGAACTTGTAGACGAATTATCTGAAATTGAGGTTTGCGAAAGTGAATATGAAGAATTAATTAATAAAAAGATGGAAATCATATCAATTGAAGATGAAGAAACCAATGCACAACTTAAAAAATTAATAAAAAGAAAAGAAAATATACATGCAAATATAAAAGAAGTTGATGAAGCTATAAAAGCTGGCGAAGATGCCCTTGAAACTGTTGAAAAAACAATAAAGGCATTAAATGATGCTGAAGACTGGGGAGTATGGGACCTGGTTGGAGGAGGATTGTTCACAACTATTGTTAAACATAATCACATTGATATAGCAAGAAAATATGCTGAAGAAGCTCAAAGACAATTAGGGAAATTTAAAAGAGAAATTTCTGATATAAACATGGTGACTAACTTTGAGATAAATGTAGGTTCCTTTGAAACATTCGCAGACTACTTTTTTGATGGATTAATATATGACTGGGTAGTACAATCTGAAATTGGTAAGTCATTAGATAGCGTTAAAAATACTAAAAATCATATTGACAGAGCAATGTCTAAACTATATGAAGAAAAAGTTACAGAAGAATTTTTATTGCAACAAACAGAAGAACAAATTAGAACTATAATAGAAAAAGCATAGAGGATATGAGAGAAATTTTTATTGACAATATAATTTATATAATGTAATATTAATTAATAATCACATAACTGGCGGAATTGTGGAGTATACCACGAGGGAGTGTGAGTTACATTAAAAGTCGACCGCCTGGGCAAAAGCTCAGGTGGTTTTTTGTATTCCTGAGCAATAATACTTAGGAGGAATAAAATGAAAAAAGAACAATGGTTAAATTTCAATGAAGGTAGCTGGACAGAGGAAGTTAATGTAAGAGATTTTATACAAAAGAATTATATCCCTTATGAAGGAAATGATGAATTTTTAAGTGAACCTACTGAAAGAACAAAAAACTTATTTAAAAAAGCATCTGAACTAATGAAGACTGAGTTAGAAAAAGGAGTACTTGATATAGATACAGAACATATTTCAGGTATTGATAATTTTGATGCAGGATACCTTGATAAAGAAAATGAAATAATAGTAGGATTTCAAACGGATGCACCTCTAAAGAGGATGATAAATCCTTACGGCGGAATAAGAATGGTGGAGCAGTCATTAGAAGCTTATGGACGCGATATTCCTCATGAATTAAAAGAAGTATTTCATAAGTACAGAAAAACTCACAATGAAGGAGTTTTTGATGTTTATACACCTGAAATAAAAACTGCAAGAAGTGTTGGACTTTTAACAGGGCTTCCAGATGCATATGGCAGAGGCAGAATTATAGGTGATTTCAGAAGGATAGCACTTTATGGCATTGATTATTTAATATTAAATAAACAAGAAGAATATGCTAAAATTGTTATTCCAATGACAGAAGAAAATATAAGAGCTAGAGAAGAAATCAAGGAACAAATAAAAGCACTTAAAGCTATGAAATCTATGGCTTCTAAATATGGAGTTGAAATATCAAAACCTGCAAGCAATTCAAAAGAAGCTGTGCAAGCTGTTTACTTTGGTTATTTAGCAGGAGTTAAAGAGAGCAATGGAGCTGCTATGTCTCTTGGCAGAGTTAGCAGTTTTATAGATATATACGTTGAACGTGATTTAAAAAACAATATACTTACTGAGATAGAAGCACAGGAAATTATTGATCAATTTGTTCTAAAACTTAGAATGGTTCGTCACTTGAGAACGCCTGAGTACAATGAACTTTTTGCCGGAGATCCAAACTGGGTTACAGAATCACTAGGGGGTATGGGGTTAGATGGAAGAACATTAGTTACTAAAACAAGTTTTAGATTCTTGCATACATTAACTAATCTATCATCTGCACCAGAGCCTAACATGACTATATTGTGGTCAAATGATCTACCTTTAAACTTTAAAAAATATTGTGCTAAAATGTCAATAGAAACATCAGCTATCCAGTATGAAAATGATGACATCATGAGACCAATCCATGGGGATGATTATGGTATTGCTTGCTGTGTATCAGCTATGAGAATAGGTAAGGATATGCAGTTTTTTGGAGCAAGATGTAATTTAGCTAAATCACTATTGATGGCTATTAATGGTGGAGTTGATGAAAAGAAAAAAGTAAAAGTAGTAGAAAATATAGAAAAAATGAATTCTAGAGTACTTCAATATGATGAAGTTTTAAATAATTATAAAAAAGTATTAACTTATGTAGCAGAACTTTATGTTAATACTATGAATATAATCCATTACATGCATGATAAATATGCTTATGAATCAGGTCTTATGGCACTTCATGACTACAATGTAGGCAGACTTATGGCATTTGGAGTAGCCGGACTTTCAATTGTTGCAGATTCACTAAGCGCTATTAAATATGCCAAGGTAAAACCTGTTTATGGAGAAGATGGAATCACTGTAGACTTTAATATAGAAGGTGAATTCCCTATGTTCGGCAATGATGATGACAGAGTTGATAATATAGCAGAATTAGTATTGGAATTTTTCTCAAATGAATTAAAGAAACATCAAACATATAGAAATGCAAAACATACACTTTCAGTTTTAACTATTACATCAAATGTTGTATATGGAAGAAAAACAGGAGCTACTCCAGATGGCAGGAAATCTGGTGAACCATTTGCACCAGGAGCAAATCCTATGAATGGAAGAGATAAGAGTGGTGTTTTAGCATCTTTAAACTCAGTAGCAAAACTTAAATATGAAAATATTTGTGAAGATGGAATTTCAAATACATTTACAGTAATACCTGATACTCTAGGTAAACTTGACAGACATAGAGTTGATAATCTTGTAAATATATTAGATGGTTATTTTGTACAAAAAGCACATCACATAAATGTTAATGTAATGAACAGAGATACATTGTACGATGCAATGGAAAATCCAGATAAGTATCCTAATTTAACAATTCGTGTATCTGGTTATGCAGTTAATTTCAATAGACTTACACGTGAACAACAAATGGATGTAATAAGCAGAACCTTCCATGAAAGAATGTAATGTTATGATAACAGGAAATGTACATTCAGTAGAAACATTAGGAACTTTAGATGGTCCAGGGATTAGAATGGTAGTTTTCTTACAAGGATGCAAGTTAAGATGCTTGTATTGTCACAATCCAGATACTTGGATCGTAACAGGTGGGACAGAGTTTACGAGTGATGAAATAGTTAACAAAGCCAAGAGGTATAAACCTTACTTTAAATTTAATAATGGTGGAATAACATTTTCTGGTGGAGAACCTTTGAGGCAGCCTGAGTTTTTGCTTGAATGCTTAAAAAAGTGCAAGGAAGAAGAAATCCATACAGTAATAGATACTTCAGGAGTAGGCTTTGGAGATTATGATGAAATATTAAAATATGTAGACCTTGTTATTTTAGATATAAAACATTCTAACCAAGAAAAATACAAAGAAATTACTGGTTTAGATATAAATAGTTACTATGAATTTAAAGAGGCAGTAATAAGAAATAACAAGGATATATGGTTGAAGCAAGTAGTAACTCCAGGAATTAATGACACATACGAAGATATGATGGAATTTGAAAAGGAAGTAAAATCATTCCCTGAAAGTATAATACAAAAGGTTGAACTTTTGCCTTACCACACTTTGGGAGTATTTAAATACAAAAAGCTTAATATTGATTATAAACTCAAAGATATAGAACCGTTATCTAAAGAAAAATTAGAAGTGCTGAAAGGGTATTTAAATATAGAGAAATTAGTTCGATAAATTGTACTATGACAAATAAGAAAGCATTCTAGGGTCTACCTTAAAATATTTATTTAAGGTAGACCTCTTTTAATTTTATTCATTAATGCATCATAAAAGATTACAACATAATATTGAACATTCATATAGACTGTAACAAATTACAACGATAAATAACATTAGTACAACAAAGTATAACAAAGTATAACAAATGAGGCAATTTGCTGTTTAGTTATTATTTAACTATTATATAGCAAACTAGGGCATAGCCAACATTAGAAGGATTTGTAATTATAAAGTAATTTTGTTGGCATCATATATGCATATTGTTACTTGTACCAAAAAAATAACAAATAATTTTAATGGAGGAAAAAATGTTTAAAAAAATTACTGCAGCATTAATTATTTCTACTTTTTTAATCTTTTCATTAACTGGATGTAGGCCAACTGAAAACTCATCTAGTGAACAAACAACAGGTGATAGTAAAGAAGTTATCACAATTAGAGTAGGCCATGTATTGGCTCCAGATCACCCATATACTATTGGTTTGAATAAGTTTGCAGAATTAGTTGCTGAAAAAACTGACAGCAAGGTTAAAGTTGAAGTTTTTCATAGTTCTCAACTTGGTAATGAAAGAGATATGATTGAAGGTCTACAACTTGGAACTTTAGAAATGGCTCTAGTGTCAACTGCTCCACTTTCAAGTTTCACTAACGATTTCCTAGTATTCGATTTGCCATTTATGTTTAAAGATACAGCGAGTGCTCGAAAAATTGTCGATAGCGAGATTGGACAAAACATGCTTGATTCCTTAGAGAGTCAAAAAGTAATAGGTCTTGCTTATTGGGAAAATGGTTTCAGAAATGTAACTAATAATAAAAAACCTATTGAAACACCAGCTGATTTAAAAGGCTTAAAAATTAGAACTATGGAAAGTCCAGTACAAATGGAAAGCTTCAATGCACTGGGAGCTTCTGCAACTCCAATGGCATTTGGAGAATTGTTTACGGCTTTACAACAAAATACTATTGATGGTCAAGAAAATCCTTTGGCAATCATTTCCACATCTAAATTCTATGAAGTTCAAAAATACTTATCTCTAACTGAACATTTCTATGCACCAGCGCCTTTACTAATAAGCCAAAGTTTCTTTAATGGTCTAAGCCCTGATATACAAACTGCTATTAAAGAAGCTGCAATTGAAGCGAGAGATTTTGAAAGAAATGCAATTGATGAAATGAGTGCATCATTATTAGATGAATTAAAAGCAAGTGGAATGATAATAAACACTCCTGACAAAGCACCATTTATTGAAGCTGTTAAACCAGTCTATGAGAAATTCACAGGCCAAATCCCAGCGGAATTAATAAAAAGTGTGCAAGACGCTCAAAAATAAATTATTCAAGCAACCAAGTGTCATAATGTAGCTTGGTTGCTCATTCAGTACATTATATTTAGAAAGGAATTATACATGAGAAAAGTATTTAATACATTAGATAAGGTAGAAGAATTAATATTGATATTATTAATGACAATAATGACAGTCTCAATTGTTATTCAAGTATTTTCTAGAACTATATTATCTATTTCTTTATCTTGGACAGAAGAGATTTCAAGATTTATATTAGTATGGGTAACATACGTTGGCGCTAGCTTAGGCGTTAAAAGAGGGGCTCATATTGGAGTTGAGGCATTTAGTATGCTTCTTCCAAAAAAAGTTAGACAGTTTGTTGAGTATATAGTTTTAGTGCTTTGTATAATATTTACATTTGTTGTATTTAAGGAAAGTTTAGTGATACTTCAAACGCAAATGTTTACAGGTCAGAAATCTGCAGCTATTGAGCTGCCTATGTGGATACCATATCTTGGAGTAACAGTAGGAACCTTTTTAATGACATTAAGATTTATTGAACAGTTTTATTATCAAATTAGAGACAATAAGTTAGGAGGCAAAATTTAATGAGTACATTACTATTTGCTAGCTTTGTAATAATAATTATACTAGGGGCTCCTATAGCTGTAAGTTTAGGTTTGTCATCTATGACTGCAATTTATTTAGGTACTAATCTTCCTTTAGCTTTAATTCCTCAAAGAATGTATGCAGCAGCAGATTCATTTCCGTTGATGGCTATACCATTCTTTATGTTAGCTGGGGCTTTGATGGAGTATGGTGGAATTTCAAGAAGATTAATAAATCTGGCTGACAAGTTAGTTGGTCACTTGACTGGTGGACTTGCTCTAGTTGGAATTATCACTTGTATGTTTTTTGCTGCTATTTCCGGTTCTGGTCCTGCTACAGTAGCTGCAATAGGAGGAATTATGATTCCTTCAATGGTTAGAGCAGGATATGATGAATCATTTTCATCAGCAGTTATGGCTATAGCTGGTTCTATTGGAGTTATCATACCTCCTAGCATACCGATGGTTACCTATGGCGTTGTTGCTGGTGCATCTATTGGAGCTATATTTATGGGCGGAATTGCAGCAGGAGTCGTAGTTGGTTTATCACTAATGATAATGGCATATTATATTTCCAAGAAAAGGGGATATGGTGGAACATCTGAGAAATTCTCTTTAAAGGAATTTTTAATAGCATTGAAAGAAGCATTTTGGGCAATTTTGATGCCTGTAATAATTCTAGGTGGTATTTATGGTGGGATTTTCACTCCTACAGAAGCTGCCGCTGTAGCAGTAGCTTATGGGTTCGTTATTGGTTTGTTTGTATATAAAGAGCTTAGTTTTAAAGGTTTACCAAAAATACTTGTGAATGCAGCTGTAAGTACTGCAACTGTAATGATTATTATAGCTAGTGCTTCTGTATTTGGGTGGATTTTAACTAGTGAAAGAATTCCTGATACAATTGCTAAATCTTTTATGGCTTTAACAAATAGTCCTGTTATGTTTATGCTATTAATAAATTTTATGTTACTTATTGTTGGTACGTTTATGGAAACAAATGCAGCAATTATTATTTTGGCACCTATATTCTTGCCTTTAGCAGTACAATTGGGAATTAATCCGATTTTCTTTGGAGTTATTGTGGTTGTAAACTTAGCAATTGGTATGGTTACTCCTCCTCTAGGAGTAAATCTATTTGTTGCATGTGGTATTCAGAAAATAAGTATCGAAAAGATTAGCAAGGCTGTACTTCCTTTTATAGTAGCAAATGTAATAGCTCTTCTTATACTAACGTTTGTGCCAGATATAATAATGTTCTTGCCTAGTGTCTTATTAAAGTAGGAGATGATAAAAATGCATTTTAACAGTAAGATAGAATTAAATGATATCAATTTTACACTTGTAAAGCAGATGTTTAATACTTCAAAAATAGATAATGTTAGAGATGAAGTATATAAAGAATTTGATGAATTAAATGTGAAAAAACTAATTACTCCTAATATGAAAATAGGAGTTACCTCTGGCAGCAGAGGGATTGCAAATATAAATATTATTACAAGAGCGGTTTGTGATTATCTTAAAGAAGCTGGAGCTTCACCTTTCATAATTCCGGCTATGGGAAGTCATGGTGGTGCAACAGCTGAAGGACAAATTGATGTTTTGAAAAATCTTGGTATTACTGAGGAAAGCATGAAATGTCCTATTTTATCTGATATGGATGTAGTCAAAGTGGGAGAAACAGCAAATAATGTTCCGGTTTACATGGATAAAAATGCTTACTTAGCAGATGGAATAGTTGTTTTAAATAGAATTAAGCCACATACAGATTTTGATTCTGATATAGAAAGTGGTCTTACTAAAATGATTTCAGTTGGTCTTGGAAAAGCAAAGGGGTGCTCAACAATGCACTCATATGGCTTAAGAAAAACTATCCCAGAAGCTGCCAGAGTTTCTATAAAAGCTGTCAATATAATGTTTGGTCTAGGTATTATTGAAAATTCTAAGGATGAAACATATAAGCTAATTGCATTATTGGCAAAAGATTTCGAAGAAAAGGAAAAGGCACTTTTAAAAGAGTCTAAAGGAACCGTTCCTAAATTGCCTGTAGGTTTTTTAGATTTACTTGTAGTAAAAGAGATGGGCAAAATGATTAGTGGTACTGGCATGGATACAAAGGTTTTAGGGAGAATAAAGATTGCAGGAGAACCAGAACCAATAATGCCTGTAATTAATAAAGTTGTTGTACTTAATTTAGCAAAGAATTCACATGGAAATGCTTTGGGGATTGGCTTAGCTGATATAACTACCCAAAAGCTAGCGGATAGCATTGATTTTGATGCTACTTATGCAAATACAATTGCTACAACTTTCTTAGAAAGGGCAAAAGTTCCTATAACAATGTCTAATGATGAGGAAGCTATTAAAGTAGCAATTAGTACAATAGGTAATGTAAATGCTGATAATATTAAGATAGCGATAATTGAAAATACTTTAAATCTTCAAAGAATTTATTTATCTAATGCAGCAATTCAAGATTTAGATAAATCCAAAGTTGAGATTATAGAAAGCAACATCAAGTTGTCATTTGATGAAGTTGGCAATTTAATAATTTAAGGAGGAATATCAATGAAATTTATGCACACTAAGCTGCCAGAGTTTATAGAAAAGCTCAGAACGGCTGCTATTAAAAATTTAGGTGAAAACTCTATTGAAATTAAAGGTTTAGAAAGCTTGAAAACTGCTAAGATGCAATCATTGCGTACAGGAAGGATAGAGAGCGCTGTTGAAGAACTTGCTATGGATAAAGATATATCAAAAATAGAAGTTATAGTAATGCCGAGAGTTCCTGAGACTATGCATACCGTTATTATAAAAGGTATCGATATGAATGGAGAATCAAGGAAAGCTATTCTTGAAGTTATTAATATTATTCATCCAACAGAAGAAGTTGAAACTTACGATTGTTTAGAGGTAGAAGATAGAAGACCACCTCTAGGGAAACACTAATAAAGGAGGAGAAATTTATGGCAGTTATTAATGTTAGAGTGATTAAAGCAGGTGCAGGACCAAGAAATGAGGTTCCATTAAATATTGCTTTTGTCGATAAAAAGGATATTATTGCAGCAAATGTATCTGATGAGGTAGTTATTCATGCTATAGCTAAAGAAATAAATGGTCCAACTGGTATTAATATATTTGATATGGATGCTGTAACTACGACTAGTGACGGCATTATGGTTGAAGGAGCTATTGTAAAAATGGCTGCGGCCGATATGGGTAAAGTTCATAAAGAGTTTGGAATTCTTGAAATGGAATATATGGAAGTAACGGATGAACTAATCGCTGAAGAACCACATATGTTACAATGGAAAAAAAGTTTTGAAGGGAGAAAGTTATTTAGAGGGCCAAATCCTAATAAAAAACTTATTCCAGTTCATAATGCTGTAATGACAGGAAGAGCAGTAAATAATAACTCCGCTACTGAAATGATGAATGTTATAACTATGGAGGAAATACTTCTTCCAATTTTAGGACAGTTGGAAATAATGAAAGATGGTAAAATATTAATAGGATCAACTGGAGAAGTCATCTCCGTTGGCATTGGAATGACTGTAGCTGAAAAATATGGTAGGGTATTTCCAACTAGGCAATTTAAGGCTGGGGAAACAGCTCATGGCTCAGGTGAGTTTGCTAAGACATTAAAAAAACATATACCAATAATTGCTGCTTCAAAATCTGTGTTAGCTGGTTATATTTTAAAGGCTTTAAAGATTGGAATGATTCCAGGTCTTCATATTGGATGTTCACCAGCAGTTTTAGCGGTGGCTAAAGCTTTTGGATCAGACATTGCTATTGATAATATTAGTGAGCAAGCCGCTGCAGAATTAGGAAGTGTTGGAATTACAATGGATAGCTTAAGAAAATGTTGCCCAAAATTGTCTGAACAAGAAATAATTGAACAGGCGGATAAGATAATACCAGGTGTTGATGCCCCAGTATTATTAAATTCAGATGAAATTGTCACTAGATTACTTTTAAATATATGAAGAGGTGATTGTTGTGGATACAGGTATAATCGTATATGTCGATAAAACTGTTGTTAAGGTCAGAGGTTTAAAAGTAATGGGACTAAAACCATATGAGTTGGAGAAAAAGGTCGAAGAAGTAATTGATAAAAGGGTAAGGATAATTGGAGTTACCGGTGAATCAATTGATATGGATATTTACGGACTTGAAGAGGAATCAATATTTAAAAATGAGACAGGCATTATAAAAGCAATATCAATGACTGAAGGAATCACCGCTTTAGATATAATTAAAATTGATAGTGCTGAACAAATTATCGAAATTGATTATGAAAATATGCCTAAGGGAGAATATAAGGGATGCGCGAGGGAGAGGTGGCTTAATATTGATAAATAAAGCTGTTATAATACCTACCGGAAATGAAGTCTTAAATGGTGTAGTTACTGATACTAACAGTCCAGCAATAATCCAAATATTATTAGAAAATTATCCTGCCTGTCAGATTACCAGGTTAAAACCAGTAATGGACAAAGAAAATGAAATTGTTGAAATAATTGATAAATGTGTAAATGATGCCAATGATTTGATAATAATAATAGGAGGATCTGGCGGGGGCCACAGACATTCGGCTAGTTTGTCTGAAGATTATTCACATTCTGCAATGTTAAAGTATCTTTCTGATTATAGCGCTATAGAGATATATGGTAAAAATGGTCACCTTTGGTCGAAAATTGTATGCGGTAAAAAAAATTCATCTATGATTATAAATGTTCCTGGACCATATGTAGAAGCTATTGCTGCTGCAAGAACAATAGTGGAATGTTTTAAATCGGATAATAAAGATAAAAATATTTTTTGCGAGAAAGCAGCAGAGGCTATAATATCTAATTATCCATCTAGTGAAGGAATAAAATGTGTGAAGATGTAGTTTTTGCATTTTCGTCAAATACTTTGGAAGGATACCCTATCATTGGAGCATGCATATGTGATATAATGTATAAAGAAAAAGTTTTAAATATATTTTCCAAAATTGATGAAATATATTTAGATATTGACGAGATAGGAAATGCCTATAAAATTGATTATTTATTAAAGGAAAAAATAGCTAAAATATCTCCCGATTACATAATAGGCCTCGCACTTAGTATAAATGTGCCTAATGCAGCAGGACCAACAGGAGGTATAATTGGAAATCCTTTTTTTAGAGGAAAAACCGCTGATGGTGCTGTTGACAACATTGGAAATGGATATTGTGTTGCAGCATTACCAGGAGGACCTGGACTTCTTATTAAGTCCGATGAATCTATATCAAAGAATATATTTGCT
>Ga0209639_1002457_pt1 | contig 14503 bp, 8 predicted proteins | sample EPASupsiteHSE605_FD_187268 | JGI IMG/M metagenome (GOLD analysis project Ga0209639, IMG submission 187268) | Bioremediated contaminated groundwater from EPA Superfund site, New Mexico - Sample HSE6-05 (SPAdes) (version 2) | ecosystem: Environmental > Aquatic > Deep subsurface > Groundwater >...
TAAATCAATCGATTCTGGATGTTGTTCCGCTATCTGGATGGCTTCCGCAGGTGAATTGGCCGCCAGAACCCGGTACCCCAGGTGGTTGAGCATGGTCGCTGCCAACTCGAGAATGCCGATTTCGTCCTCCACAAGGAGTACTGTTTCGTTGTGCCCATACAGTATCTCAACCGGGTTGCTGGAGAGGACTTCATCAGACTGACCGGTGGCCTTCGGCAAATGGAGAGTAAAGGACGTTCCTATACCCGGTTCACTCCTGACAGTAATCATTCCTTGGTTCTGCCGGACAATACCATAGACGGTTGCAAGGCCTAAACCTGTCCCTCGGCCAATAGGCTTGGTGCTGAAAAAGGGTTCAAATATTTTGTCGATCATCTCCCTTTCTATACCTATGCCGTTATCGCTCACCACCATTTGCACGTATTCTCCAGGAACGAAGCCTTGGTGCAGAGCACAATACGCCTCATCGACTTCGATGTTCGCAGTCTCAATAACCACCTGCCCAACACCATTGATGGCGTCTCTGGCGTTAACGCAAAGATTGGCGAGAATTTGATCGATCTGGGAGGGATCAATCTGGATGGGCCAGACCTGCTTGCACGGCTTCCAGACAAGTTCGACATCCTCCCCAATCAGGCGCTTCAGCATGTTCAGCATGCTGTTGACGGCTTGGTTGATGTCCACTATCTGGGGAGTAACGGCCTGGCATCGGGCAAAAGCGAGAAGCTGGCGGGTCAGGTCCATGGACCGGCGGCCGGCAGTGTAAATTTGTTGAATATAATTATATAACAAATCTCCCTTCGCTAGTTTTTCGAGAGCCAGTTCGGCATATCCCATGATGACATTGATCATGTTGTTATAATCATGGGCCACCCCCCCTGCCAATCTACCGACGGCCTCCATCTTCTGAGCCCTGACCAGCTGATTTTCCATGTTCATCCGGTGCTGTTCCGCTTGCCCAAGACGCAGACTCATTTCATTGAATTCTTTGACCAATTTGGAATAGGTTTTGGTCGAGGACGATTCAACACGATAGGAAAAATTGCCATCACCAATCTGTTGAAAAGCCTGAAGCAAACCCTCGGCTGCGACCTCTTCCATGGATGATTCCGGCAACCCGCAAAAAAGGGTCCATTCGACGCCGGGGACATGCGTGTAGCAGAAGATCCATTGAGCACCAGCGGCATCGGTTATCGACAACACATCCCCTTCTTCCCCGAGGATCTTGCCCAGATCGATATCTGCCCACTGTCCGCCCTGTTCCGTCAGTGGATGCAGAAAAACCTGCCCCTTGGGCTGATCGATTTCGGCGCGCAAGTTATCATGAAGCAAAAGCATGCCCTTTTTATCGACAATGAATTGCATTTGATCGGGAAAGGGTTTGGTGAGGTCAAAATCTCGATACAGGTAGCGCATTGGCAGATCGATACTCCACAGGCCGATAAATTCATCGCTGCGCCAGACAGGAATTGAAATGGAAAGGATCAGTCCTTCACCGGCGTAATCTATGGTGGGCGGCGTCCATTGAATCTGCCGTTGAGGATTGTTTCCGGGGCAAACGGAGCGGTGGGTGTGATAGGTTGTCCAGTCGAAATTACTGGGAATTGCCGTGCGTTGATCAATATATGGATATTGCAGGGCGGTATTGCCGGCATCCTGATAATAGATCCAGCCCACATCCCCCAAACGATCATGGATGTGTTTGAGATGAGGACCGATACCACGATGACAGTACAGATGCCGACGCGCCCTGGAGTCTGTGCGCAAATCCTGTCCCCAGGAAAAACTGATGGCATCAGCCGGCGCGTCCCCCTTCCTGAAAGCTTCAAGCAAGATTCTACTTTGAAAAAATCCGTCCTCATCTACAGCAAAATCTTCGGCTTGCAGCCAGGCGTCTATATTCTCCTCAGTCTCCGGATTGAGGTTCAAGAGGAGCAGCGTGGTCCGCTGAAGTTCTTCAAGGGCGTTGCTTAGACGGTCTATCTGTTGGGTAAGAACAGCACGATACCGAGTAAGATGCCATCGAATAGCTTCAATTTCGTTCATGTGCCCCTCATTTTGCTGGATGGAACTCTCGCCCGGATTATTCACGAAGAAATGCAAAAAGGAATGAGGACATGTGGTAATATGTTGTAATCGCTAAAGAACAACGAACTATCCCAGAGGCCCTCATTAAAGCAATGTGCCACGAACGGTTTGAGTTGCAAAGTTTTTTCGACAAGAAGATAGTCGGCGGTTTCGATGGTGGCGCGATCGGCGCCGACGGCGGCAGTTCTTAGCTGCGGGAACTCGATCTCCGCCATCATGTTGTTACTGAGCTGACGAGCGGTTCCCTGCGGGACTGCCGGACCGCGAGCCGAGCCCCCATCAGACCTTGGAGACGCTGCTCAAGTAATGGGTCTACTGGACCACGAGGATACCAACGACCATGACCGGCTCCGCCAGGACCCGGCCTTGAAAGCGGCCTGCGGCGCCTTGCCTGCCAGGCGATCCGCAGATGCTCGACGACAGCATCTCTGCCCATCGCAGCGAGATGGAGAACAGGGGGATCGGGAAGTTGAGGAACGGCGCCAAGGCGGATCGGCCGAGCTTCGGCAAGCCCCCCATCCTTCCCTCTAAGCATCAAGAAATGATGAAAAAAAGAGGGCAACAGAACATTACCCCGCCTCTTTATTCCCTGCACTGCCGCAAGGCAAGATAACATCGAACACTGTTTGCCCCGGCCTGGAACACACCGTTATCATGCCTCCATGGGCATGGATAATCCCGTAGGAAACAGATAACCCAAGACCGGTTCCCTCAACTTCGGCCTTGGTAGTGAAAAAAGGTTCAAAAATATGACCCAACGTTTCAGGCTGGATTCCAACGCCATTGTCCTCTATGGATATTTTCACCGAACCTTCATGCAGTTCCGTGATGACGGTCAGCAAATTTTCTAATGATGCCATGGCCTCAATTGCATTGAGCAGCAAATTCACAAACACCTGCCGTAACTGATCTTCAACGGCCACAACCATGATATCACGATGGTCATATTTTTTAACAAGTTCAACTTTTTTTCTTGCCAGCAAGCTGCGATGAAAAACAAGCAGGTCATCCAACATGCCATGAAGGCTGAATTGTTTCCTTCTCCCTGAAGTTGGCCGATTAAACCGTTGCAGATCACGAATAAGTCCCCTCATCCGATCACATTCTTTTTCAGCTGCTTCCAATGTCTTTTTGTCGTCCGCAGCAAGATATAATTGTTGATGTACATCGCGAACAGCGAACTTCACGCCTAATAACGGGTTGCCAAATTCATGGGCAATTGAAGAGAGCAGCTTACCTATGGTCTCCATCTTCTGCGCATGATGCAGTTGGCTTTCAAGTTTCTTTTGCCCAGTGATATCTCGCGCAAAATGAAGGAGCGCCGGGGCATCACCCCATGATATCGGAACGGCATTGAGCTGAACCCAGATTTCTCCTGCGTTTTTATTGATGATTTTAAAGGAAGAGGTCATCGATGCTCTTTCTCCGCTCATCGTTTCTTGCGAATTTTTGCGGATCATATTCTTATCATCGGGATGGATGATGTCAAAAAACGAAAGAAGGGCCAACTCTTCTTCGGTGTACCCTATTGTTTCCAGGCACTTGGGATTGGCAAATTGAATACGCTCATCCTGGGTAATAAAAATGGCGTCATTGGCATTCTCAAAGAGAAGACGATATTTTTTTTCACTTTCGCGCAGTGCTCGTTCCGCCTGCAGACGGGCCTCTTCCTGCTGCTGAAGGGCGGTGGCCATTTCATTGTACCCTTCAATGAGCACGTTCCATTGCCCAACATCATGGCACTCTTCAAGACGATGGGTCAAATCCCCCTCCCGTATTCTATCAAAGGCGGTTCTGATTCTCCGATTGATCGCCTCGACCAAACAGCATTTGGGAACTGTCGCAAAAAAAATCCAATTAATATCAGGAACAACCCCATAATACGCCAACAGATCCTGACCATCGCCTCCCTTTAATTGTAGTTTTCCTGCTTTCGATTTCATGATCTCTGTCAGATCAAGATTATTGAAGCCACCGCCAAGTTTTTTTATATTCTCCTGAAAGAAGCTTCCTTTTTCCTTGTCGATTTTCAAAGAAATCGAGGGATGGGCGACAATGGCTCCTTCGTGGTTGATCAAAAAATTTTCCTGCCCCGTCACATACGTCTCTATGATGTGGTCCTGAGAGAGATGGCGCATCGGGATATCGATGCTCCACAGGCCGATGAAGGCGTTGTTCTGATAGACAGGAATGGAGACTGAAAGGATGAGCCCTTCACCGGCATAATCTATGGTTGGGGGAGTCCAACGGATGGATCGGTCAGGATTGGAAGAGGGATCAACGGAAACATACGTGTGATAGGTTGACCAGTCAAAATCAGGAGTTATAGCTGTTATTTGATCGATATACGGGAATTGAATCGCAGTATTGGTGATGTCCTGATAATAAATCCAGGCTATGCCCGGCAGGCGGGAATGTATTTCATGCAGGAATGGCCCTAAATTTCGCAGACAATACATTCTGAAACATGCTTCGGGGTGATCCTTGAGGTTCGGATTCCATGAATAGCTGATGGCATCCTCCGGGGCCCTTCCTGACCGAAAACGCTCCAGGAGTGGAAGGCTCAGCCAAAATCCATCGGCATCAATCCCGAAACCTTCATTCGCAAACCAGTCATCGACAGCGGCAGGATCAAGCCGCTTTTCCTGGAGCAGGGTAAGTGAAAGTCGCTTGAGTTCGAACAGCGCATCGTAATACCGGGTAATGTTCGTTGCCAACAAGGCAACCGTTCGATTCACCTGCTGTTGTATTAGTTCAGACTCCTTCATACCCCTCTAATCACCTGACAATCTACTTGTCGCCAACCAGTAATCGGCAGGCCCCTTGCTCTTATCCAAGTTATATACCACCGGCAGGGCCGGTGGCTTGAATTCCTGAACCGCTCAAAGCGGTTGAAAACCTGGGGCCACCTAAAGGCGAGGTGGTCCGCAATAGTGGACATTCTAATGGGGCCAGACGGCATCACGCGGTGACCGAAGTAACCCGGCAGCTCATCGCATGCAGAAGACCTGAGGATGCTGACCATTGTGCCGATAAGTCTCAGCACAGAGAGGTCACCTCTGTCAGTTGCGAGTCGTTTTACGAGACGATCCCTTATTTAGCCTCCTTGGTCTTCTCGGCCTTGGCCATCAATTTTGTCGTTACCCGGTCTGCAATATATTTCAGGAGCTTGTCGCCTGCAAATCCCGCAAACAAGAGAACTAACAGGTAGAGGTAGTGCTGTTTGCCCTCCTTTGCCGTGAGGGTGACCACCGAGAGATCAACCGAGCCTTTCTCTTGTGGCGCACCTTGTTCCGCTCGTTGTTTCGTGGCGGGGATAGTTTCACTGGTCGGGCCAGATAGTCGGGCGGATTCGATCAGCAACGGGCGTTTCTCTTTGTTTGCGCTGACGCAGTTGAATGCGCTGACATCTTCTGACAAAGGGGGATCTATCCTGACCAGGAACTGACTTTCAATCATCCAGAAGGTGACAAGGGCGGCCAAGGCGCCAAGAGTTGGCCTGGCAAGGATATAGTAGGCGGTAGGCATCCAGAAATGGCCTTTGGGGAAAGTCTCCCGCTCTCCGGTAACTATACCGCTTAAAAGGCCGCCAATTGTACCGAGCATCAGAATCTTCAGGGGAGTGAGGCAGGTGTTTTGCGCCATGTCCCACAGAAACAGACCGGTTATTCCGATCAGAAGGACGATGTAACACAGCGCCAATAGTCTGTTCGCCCAGAGATCCCAGAATGAGTTGTCGACAATGGCATTGATCGCTCTGTAGATATTTTTGAACAAATGGCGGACATGCTCAACTTGCTCGGGGTTACAATCGACCTCCGCAGTTTGCTTCATTGATTCGGCGATTCTGATTGACCAATCCTCTTTTTGGGCATCGGGAAGCATACTCATTTTCACCTCCAAATGGAGACGAAGACCATAGCCACCCAGCTCTTCTTTCTCCATCAGGAGGATCATCTCTTCTCCCACTCGGTGCAGGAGCTGCCAGGCAGCCAGTACCTTTTTTACCACATGGACAGGGGGAAAGAGGGCGGCTTCAACCTCATCGAGCTTTTGACGACAAAAAGCAATCGTATCACCTTCGGATTTGGTTTTATTCTCCTTCTTTTCGAAGAGTTCAACCCGGTTCCGGTATTCAAGATACTTGGCGACCAAGGGTTCGACACCGGGGTTGAATTGTTTCGACAGGTGTTTTTTGCCGTTCATGACCCGACTCCTTTAGAAGACGTTAACATCGAATCCGATCGCCCGGCGATGTCGTTCCCAGATGTTGTCGAGCAGCAGGAAATAGCCAAACAACTGATAATTGTATTCTGCAGGATCTACCGAGGTATGAAACGGTTGCCAAGGTACGGTTGAATAGATGAGCTGGCCGAGGAAGAGCCCCTCTGCGATCTCGACCAACTCGTCGAGACATGTCCCTATCGGGGCCGGACCGCCGATCATCGGATAGCGGTAATGGAACTGAAAGACGCGTTTCTTTCTCGCGCCGTGGTTGTTCATCGGGAGAATCGATTCACGATCGGAAACCCCCAGAAAGATGTACCCCTGCCTGACAAAAGGTGATGGGCCTGCATCGGCAAGCTGTTGGATCGAGGGGATCGGCGGATGGTAATTCATGTCCAGCATCCGCATCATGGTATCGCTGATTAGGATACGCGAATCCTGGATGTTGTTGCCGTAAATCCAGTGTTCGGAGGCTTCCTGCTCCCAGAAAGCCCGATCGCTTGCCGACATCCCGTTATCCCATGAACCACTCCGCAGATGCTGAGCAAACGAGCCTTCCTTACTCCAGAAGTGGTCACGGTTTTTCTTTACCAGATCATAGTGGGGCAAACTTGCCGGATGATTTCGGAGTTCGGCCACGCGGTCCGGATAGCGCTCTGCCAGATCGCTGCTTTCGTCGAGCAGCATGCTTAGTTTGCGGCCGCTTATCCGTTCAAATGATTTCCCGGCCCAAGGGAAAATAAACCTGCCGATGGAGGCCCAGACTGCATCAAGGAGGTTGGGCCCGCGCAAGTCACTTTGCAGGAGACAGGCTAGCCCGCTGGGAAAGATGCTGTTGGCGTCGATATTTTCATCAATGCCTTGACGCAGGGAATCACCGCATCCCAGATGAAGGTTCATGGTTGCGCCGTGATAGTAATCAAAGCCGCGGCACGGCTCTTCCTTGCCGTACCAGAAGAGTTTTTCCGGTGCGTCGAAACGGGTGTTGAACCCTCCCCCCTGGCCCTGGAATAATCCGTTCTCAATCCGGGGGGCGATACCGCTCCGAAACAGTCTGTTTAATTGCTCAAAGTGGCGCAGATGGTCATCCAGGGCGCTCTGCACTGCGATTTCTTTTTGAATCCGTTGCAGCATCTGCAGGATCGACTCCTCTTTTTGGAGGAGTTCCCTGACGTCACCATCATCCTCCTTAGGTGATGCTTCAAGGCAGAACGTAGTGAATTTCTTCCTGAGGGCATCATCCTTCCGCCAGCCTGAAATCCACTCGGTTGCAGCGGAGAATTTGCTTCCATCCCCATCGGGCCGACTACCGCGCGTGGGGGGAGCAGTTGGCGAAAGCTGGTCATAGCCGAGTTGGGTGTATCCGCTTTCACCCCGCCGGGGACGCAGGTGCGGAAATGCGTCATCTGCATAGGCCTGCCGTGCGAACGCCGGATCGATCATCAGAAAAAAGCCATTGTTCTGGTAGCCGTACTCAATGTTCGCCAGTCCAGGCTGGTATGGCTTGCCGATCTCTTCCCTCTTTTCTCCCAGGTTGCGAGGGGTTGTCCGCAATGCTCCCAGGCTATAATGGGCGGTCGCCATCACCAACTGACCGAGGTATACCCCATCGGCTATCTGGACCAATTCGTCGATCAGCCGGGTCATGGGATAGGCCGGCTCAAGGGCGGGCCATCGGTAGTTAAGCTGGTAAACCAGTTTGCCTTTCATAGCCGGGACCACGGAACTCCCGGGCTGGGCCAGGAATATCCCGCCGGTCATGCTGTAAGGTATATTTATTTCTTTCTCCAGGTTTTGAGGAAGGAGCTCTCCGCAAAAACCCGAGGCGGAAATATCAGTCGGCCGGGGTTTAAGCCGCCAGACCCGGGTGAGAACAGGGACTCCCAGGTTTTGAAGTAGGTTGGAGTTTGAGGGTTCCCGGAAGAAGTTACGGCCTATCCTGGAGGTGGCGGGAGCGTAGCGTTCCAGCGACTGGGGGTCGTTGTCGGACTTAGCCGCGACCGTTTGACGTGATACCGGCTCAAAGGTCTTTCCCATCCAAAGGCCGGTATGGGCAAAGGTTGCATTCCAACAGGTCGCCATCCATTCCAAAGAGGCAAGAGCCGAACGGTTCCTGCCCAACATCCTGGCAGTGTGACGGAAATAGTCGCTGTCGCGGATGGCAATCGGCACGCCGATCATCGGACCGTCAAGAAGAGCATTCCGGCCACAACTGAAGAGGATGTTCAGTTTCTCGAAGATTTCGTCCCACTGGTCGCGTTGCCGGTTATCGGCGAGAATACGCTGAAATTTTCCCAGCATCCTCAATGCGTTGCCTTGAAGATCGTTAGCGATGACGGCTTCCAACTGTTGGGCCAGCTTCACCTCCTCATCCTTGGAAGCGCAAGGGAAGTTGCGAGGGTCGAGATATTGGCTCATGGTTCGCCTCCGAAAGCGATAGATTGAAAAATTACGCGGCGCAGATACCGTATTTTGGCAAGATATCGTGTGAGACCGTGATGCGATGAAGCTGCAGGGCATCGTGGAACAGCTTCCAATTGTCCTTAAGGAACGAGTCATGATAAGGGTATTCCGGCATATCTCGACTGGTCCCCAGGGCGTCCGCCTTCCAGGAACCTTTGCCGTCTTCGGCATAGGAGATGGTTACAGAACCAAAGCTAAAAAGGCCCTGTTTTATTGCATTGAGCCATTCCTGGTGCCGATCTTCTCCTTTCTCTATTTTGTTATCGACGAACAGTTTACGGATCTGTTGCATATCGTCTTCTTTGATGCCGGTTACTGAGGCATCAGGATCCTTGAGGCGGTATCTCTTCATCGCCTTACAGAGGCTGTCAGCAGCTTCGCAGAAGATGTCGGTGTTGTTGCGGCTGACCTTTTTCCCATGCCCGTTGACATATTCCCACGACAGAAACGGCATGTCGGGAAAGACGTAAGCGCGTCCATGCCCCAATTCAGGGATCATGCCGTTGACAAGGTTCACCAGGTTGTCTGCGAAGACATCGGAACTGCCAATCTCTTTTAAGTTCTTAACTATATTGACCTTATGCTTTACCCCAGCAAACTCCTGATGCGCCCAGGTGTCTGCGTACACATGCATTGTAATTCCAAGCCGGTGCAGGTTGTACGGCTTGTCCTGGTCAAGAATAGCAGCCCGCACCATATCTTTGGCCACCGGGCTGTCAGGCAGGCATATCAGCTTATGAATAAATCTTCCTGCAGGATCGTCTCCCGGATCTTCTCCTCCGTTTCCAGGCAGGAAATGGAACGGCAACCAGACCTTCTGGTTGTCCAGGGCATCAAGATTTTTCGGATCGATTGCCTTGTGGGCCGAACTGGTTCGTTGATAGAGGGCCTTGTTGTCGAAGTAGATGATGCCTTCGCAAGTAGCATCATCCACATACTGGGCGGCATAGGCGATAATGTCTGCATCTTCATGAGGAAATCCGGCCAGCCGTGCCGCGACATAGGTTACCGCATGGTGAAAATCGATCTGCATGATGTTCTCCTTTAGAGTTGTCAGGACATTTCACGGCATTAAGCCGTCGTTTCAACACGTTGGGCGAGTTGAACAAAAAACAGCTTCCGGAGTTTCTCTTCTTCTCCGATTGCAAACGGTAACGTGGAGGGGAGCAGCGGCAGTTGTATCCCTAGAGCATGGCGTTTTTCGATTCCTGCCGGATTATATGAAAGGAGATCACATCCGAGATATCCGAGGCCGGCAACGAAAGAGGCGATCGCCAACAGGTTGTCCGGAGTTGCGGTTATGCTCGGCACCAAAGGGACCCGTGGCAAAATTTTCTGGCGGGCCGTCCTGGTCAGACGTTTGAAATTTTCTAAAATGATCTGGTTGTCCTGCCCGGTGTATCTTTGGTGTTTCGCCGCATCAAAGAACTTCAGATCGAACATGATCAGGTCGGTAAAAGGGAGGATTTTCTCCGAAAAATCTTCATAATCGAACATCCCGCTTGTCTGGATGGCGGTGTGCAGGTTTGCTGTTTTGAGCCGCGTCAACGCCGCACTCAAGTAATCCATCCAGAGGGTTGGCTCGCCGCCGGAAAAGGTAACGCCCCCCCCGGAAGCCTCAAAAAAATGCCGGTCCCGCAGGAGTACCTCCAGCAGTTCATCAAGCGAATAGTCTTTCCCCATCATCTTCAGTGCTCTTGTCGGGCATATGTCCGCGCACTTGCCGCAAGTGGTGCAACAGTTGCGGCCGATTTGCAGGGCATCCGTCAGGCTTTCTGAAATGGCCGCTTCCGGACAGGCAGCCGTACATAGTCCGCAATGAATGCATTTGGCGGAATAAAACGCCAACTCCTTTTCAACCCGCATCGATTCAGGGTTGTGACACCAGTTGCAGGCGAGGGGACACCCTTTGAAAAATACGGTGGTCCTGATCCCCGGCCCGTCATCGAGAGCGAATCGATGGACATCAAAGATATGAGGGCGCGGTAACCGCATCAAAATGATTCGGTGACCATCAACTGCAGACGCTTGGCCATGAAGGCGAATTTGTAGAGATAGTTGAGGTTGCCGTCGAGTGACACCTCCTGGCGGAGCATCGAGCCGAGAATGTCAGGTTTGGGGGTGAGGAGATATCCCATGAGCGCCTTGCCGTCCTTGAAGAAGATGGTTACGTCCGGATCCGGAATCTCCTCTTCACGTACTTCCAGCCGGTTGTCCTTGAACAGGGCGGCCACGGTGATGTGCCCGTCTTTGCTTTTGAACTGGTAGCGGCCGCTGAACCGCTCGATGTTCTTGCGGAAGTCATGGTCTAAGATGAAAACAACCGCCATCAGGCCGAGAAGGACTTGGAGGAAATCCTCGGCGAATTCCGACGAGAGGCAGTTCGAGAAGTTTTTGATCGCGGATTGAAGCATCAGGTCGTTCGGCATGGTATCTCCTGAGCGCAGGTTGAAAACTGTTGATCCCACAACATGTTAACATGTCACTCGTGAGGGAGCATCCCTTTGTGCTGCTGGGGAAACAGCACCGATTTCCCGGTTTTCAGGTCATAGGCGGTACGGGTGATTATCTCGTCTTTCATGGCCTCGTTTAAATCCTTGAAGTAAGCGGAATATCCAGAAACCCTGACGAGAAGTTCCGGATAGTTTTCCGGATGCGCCTTAGCATCGATCAGGGTCTCATACGACATGATGTTGAACTGGATATGGAGGCCACCGGTTCGGAAATAGGCCTCGATTGCCTGACTGAATTTGTGCAAATCATCGCGGTCCTTGATGACTGAATACTTGAGGTTGAAGGCCTCTCCCCCTGGAATATGCAGCGCGTCGATCCCGCCCACCGCATTAAGACAGGCGGCAAGATCTGTGGCGGCCTGCGAAACCGGGGTAATGCCGCTTGCAAAAATCCGGTATGCTTTCCTGCCGTTAGGAAGCGGGCCGGAGAGCTTGCCCTGGCCAGCGTGATTGGTCATTGTCCAGTAGGCGGGCCGATATTTACCGCCACGGTAGTTGGTGTATTCTTGATAGGTTTCGTAGAGAAATCGGAGCAGATTGCGCGAATTCTTAATGGCGATCGGCTCTTCGGACCCATATTTTGGGGTCCGGTTTACCAGATAGGCATGAAGGGCAGCGTCACCCTCGAAGTTTCGCGCCATGGCGGCAAGTAATTGCGCGAAAGTGCATTTTCGGTCGAGGAATACCCCTTGTTCTATGGCGTTGAGGGAATCAACCGTGTCGGCAAAACCGATGTGGGTTGCGCCGGACGAATTATAGCACGCGCCGCCGAAAATCAAGTCTTTCCCTTTTTCCATCGGCCCTTCGAAGAGGGCGGACAACAGCGGGGTGGGGAGGTATTCCTGATGGGTTTTCCCCATCATTTCGTTGAGTTTCACCGCCTCGTCGACCAGCCAGCGGAGTTGGGTTGTAAACGCCTCCCAGAACTCCTCAAAACTTCTGAAGGATTCAGCTGCCCCGGTAACCGGACCGATCTGCTCGTCGCCGGTTATCGGCCGCTTGCCGTTATAAAGCGCCAGTTCAAGCGCAGAGACAAGGTTGAGCATTATGGAGCTGGAGGCGTCGTGGCTGCGGCCGGCGGCAGAAAGCTCCACACAACCGATAATGGCGTAATCCCGGGCGTCCCTGGTCGCTATCCCCTGATTTTCAAGCGTTTTGATGGCGGCGATGTCGTTGTAAAAGGCCGGCACCGATTTTGTGGCGGCAACAACCTCCGCGACCCGATCTCGGTAGCGGGTACTATTCTTTTCGAGGTGATAGCGGGCATTGAGGCTCGGGTCACGGGTTTTCAGCAGCTCAGTAACCCTGAGCATTATGTAGGTCAGATCATTGACCGCATCCTCCCCGTCTTCGTTTATTCCGCCGACGGTGACTGCCGGAACTGTCCCGGCACCGCCGAACAACTCCTCGCCGGTTTCGGGAACGAGGTTGGTATTGTCGTTGAGCTTCAGCCAAAGACAGCCGACCAGTTCCATGGCTTCTTTCACTGTCAGCTTGCCATTGGCACTGTCGCGCTTATACCAGGGGAACAGAATCTGGTCGAGACGACCGGGGCTGATGGCCATATTGATGCTCTCGGCATGGATGGCAATCTGGAGAATCCAGAGCCCATTAATCGCTTCCCTGAAGTTTCTCGCTGGCTTGGCCGGCACCCGGGCGCAGACCGATGACATAATTTCAAGGTTTTTTTTGCGAACAGAGTTTGTTTCCTGCTTGGCCAAGGCTGCCGCTTTAGCGCTGAGACAGGAGGCATAGGCGACGACCCCCTTGAGGGCAATCTGGATGGCTCGAAAGAAATTGAGCTGTTCCGATGCCTCCGAGGGCCGCGATTCTCTTGCCGCCAGCATCTGTTCGTGTCGTGCAGCTTCCGCAATCAGCCATTCCAACCCCCGCTCCAGCGCTGTTGTATAGCAAGGCACGGTATGGGAAATAGTTCCGGCCTTGCTGGCGATAAAAAAGACAATTCTTTCAAAAAGTTTCATGCATGCCGGGTTGCCTTCCCTTGCGCGGGTCGCCTCCAGGATGTTCCGTTCCATCCAGTACGGGAAGACATTGAAGTTCAATTCGTCCGCATCTTCGCGCGAGATGAACTGCGGGTTTTTCTCCCGGGTACTCATGGTGTCGAGTTCCGGCCAGATGGTCAGGCCCGTCAGTTCGGGGTAAACCGGGGCCCCGAAAGGCTTGGAGGTGGTCGTCCCTGCCAGGAGGCTATCGTCAAAGAAGAGCGGAAGCTTGTTGGCGAGGAAATGATTCACTGCTCTCGCATAACGAATCTCCATCGGTTCGTCAGGGTTTGCTCTATCCCGGAGAAAGGTGGTGATATGTCGTGCCCGTTCAATGCAGACCTCTGCCTTGGCCGAGAAGCACGTTTGGCGCAGCGATTCTAGTAAGGGCAGGGTATCGAGGTTCTGATCTGCCAGCCGGATGTCAGTTAAGGCAAGGGTTCCCATGGATGCTCCTGTCGAGTGCTAAGCTGTAGTATCTTTAGTGGTCTCGATAAGTTGAACTGGTTGTAGATAGATTGCTTTAGCCAGATAGCGAAATGCACTGCTCCATATATCAAGTTCCTGGATCAAAGCAGAGTACGGTTATGAGCAGTTGCCTCCTGTGAATTTACTATCTTTTTTACATTGATCTTAACAACAACGATGTTCAAATCCAGACGTTTTGCCTACGATCATCTCCTGCCGCTAGATGGGTTATATGTCAACAGAATAGGAAAAACAAGGGCATACAAGGGAAACAGAGAGGAGTGACCAAAACAACTCGGCAGACCTTTCGGCCTCAATACAGTAATCCGTCATGCAGTAGCTCAGGCCCCGGCGATAATAATTGACGCATGAAGCTGATAACGAAAAAAGGCGACTATAGCGGCTCCCTTTTTCTTGGACACAGAAATGCGGTAAATTGAGTGTTCAAGGAGGTGGCCGATGAAAGACGAGAAAAACATGACCGCCGCAGAGTCGTGCGAGCACAGCTCGCATGGCGAAGCGGCGGAACACAAAAGGTGGAGCGTGGCGAGGAAGAAGGAGGCGGTACTCCGTCTCCTGCGGGGCGAGTCGCTGGACAGCCTGTCCCGTGAACTAGGAGTTGAAATCTACAGGCTGGAGGAATGGCAGCGAAAAGCGCTCCATGGCATTGATTCTGCCTTGAAGGTTCGGCACAGCGATCCAATGGCTGCCGAACTGGACGCGGCCATGCGCCGGATCGGC
>Ga0209639_1002462_pt1 | contig 14479 bp, 12 predicted proteins | sample EPASupsiteHSE605_FD_187268 | JGI IMG/M metagenome (GOLD analysis project Ga0209639, IMG submission 187268) | Bioremediated contaminated groundwater from EPA Superfund site, New Mexico - Sample HSE6-05 (SPAdes) (version 2) | ecosystem: Environmental > Aquatic > Deep subsurface > Groundwater >...
CAGGATCCGTCCAATACCCAAAACTTTAACCGTTACTCCTACTGCTTAAATAATCCCCTGAAATTTACCGATCCCAGCGGATTTCAATATAGTGGCAGTACATTTCACCAACCCAGTAGTACCGCATGCGGAGGAAGCCAGCTTAGCTTCTCTCCACACTCAAGTTCATTCAGAAGCGCCTGGGATAACGATTGGGACGATTTAATCGCTAGCGGAATAGATCTAGGTTGGATTTCGTTTTTTGGTTCCATTGAACCTGGTGCAAAAATAAGTGGACATGAAACTGGATATGTGAATAAATACATTGATTTAGGAAAATTTGGAAAATTTTACTATGCCCAAAATAGTATAACAGGGAGCATTAGAACTGGTTTTAAATATTCTTATACTGAAAAAGGCTTTATGGACTTCCTTTTTATCGGAGATAATGGCGAAAAAAGTTGGCAGAGAAAGGAAATTGATGTAGTCGGAGTTGGATACGGTTATTATGAATTCAATCCTAGAGGGGGGCATAGGAGAAGAAATGTCTCAGGAGGAGAAGATGAACATTTTAATTTAATTGTTGGCAACTCTGTAGATTGTACTATTGCAACGCCTGGCGGAGGTTATTCTATAGAAGGGGGTATCTTGGTAGGTAATAAACAATGTGAAGAATATTCTTCACACGGCGGGGCTTGGGGACTAGAAGCATCTTTGGGCTATAACATAACTCTAATTAAACCAAAAAGTAACTTTAAATTTTCAGATTTAGAAGGATTAGGAACTTGTTTTAGTTTTAATTACGGCATCTTCTCTTTCGCCATATTAGGGAATAGTAAGGAGGGCTATCCTGAAAATTCTGTATTTGAAACTTATTATGGTATAAAAATTGGCATTGGTCTTGGATTTGGTGGATCTTACTCTCCCGCTACAACCACAAAGTTCCATGATTGGATCCCTAATGTTATGAATTCAAACATATTTTTTAGACACTAACTATGGAAAAAATAATTTTTTGGAGTTTTGGACTTTTCGGCCTCGCTTATGTTGTTATAACGACAATAGCAGTAGTTATTTTAAAGAAAAATGGATATGACAACATTTTTTTTGTCAACACTCATCTCTTCAGAAACTTTTATAATTTAATTAAGAAGGAAAAGAAGTATACTGTATTTTTCTACATTTTGGTTTTTTCCACCATTGTGCCATTGGTATTATTTTTGATTTTCTTGGTTTTTATGTTTTTATAAATTGGCATTGATAACATCAACTTGTTGGTTAAAGCTGTGAAATAATAAATAAGTGATTTAATATGAAGTACAAAGCAATTATATTCGTTTTTATTTTGATCTGTAATTACCTGTCGGTTTCAGCCCAAGTCCACTACACCTACGATGCCTCGGGCAATCGTACTTCACGTTGGGTTGACACTACTCCCGTACCTTATCATGCAAACAGTAATGATACCACGGTAGAACTACAGGTAAATAACCTGCTAAAGCAAGACAAAAGCACCCCTGACAGTGAGAAAAATAAAGCACTTGCCGAAGACGAGCAGGGTGCGATAAAGGTTTCCCCTAACCCGGTGGTAGAAAAACTCAACGTGGATATACCGGAAGGCAGCAGCGGTGGCTCTTTGCTGCTGTATGATGGCAATGGTAGGCTTGTACTAAGCCAAACCAACGTGAGTACTCATAACGAGCTGGATTTAAGTGCGCAAAACAAAGGAAATTACTTCCTAGTTTTTCAAACGGCCAACGGAAAACGAATGTTCTGGAAACTGGTGAAGTACTAAAGAGAAGGTGGAAGTGACACCCCAAAAGTGGTCGAAGACCCTTTTGGAGGTGAAGAATAAGGAATACCCCAACGTGCCCAAATACCTTTTGGGGTGAAACGTGAAAAGAACTTTCAATCTCTTTCAATTTTGGCAAAATAGACTAAAATAAGTCCTCAATCTTGCGCAGGAAGGTAAAAGTCGGAATTGAAAGAAGTTACACTCCCCTAACAGGAAATAGTTCTTACTCCATAAAAAAACGGCTGATCTTAATGACCAGCCGTTTTTTACGTTCATGTTTGGAATATATTTAGTACCCAAAGATTTCCTCAAGCGTAAGGGTTTTGATTTTTCCCCATTTTTTTACGGCCTTGAAGTCGATATCTTCTTTGTTTCCAAGGAGTAAATACGTGTGAGTTTTTCCTTTTACGTATTGATTCTGGAAATTCTTGATATCATTGAAGCTCATGGTTTGTACTTTTTCAAATACATCTTTACGATCGTCGTAGTTCAAACCAAGTTTGCGAGCTCCTTCGTAAGCCCAGAGAATATCGGATTTTGTGATACGTTCGGTTCTCAGCTTCTGGATAATTCCATCTTTTGCAAGTTTGAAAGCTTTATCCGATTCAGGCATATCGCTCAGCAAAGTGCTTAATCCGTTTAAAGCATCAATTACTTTATCGTTTTGTGTTGCAATGTAAGAAATGTTGTAGTAAGAACGGTCAAGTTTACTTGGGCTTTGGTACATTGACATTGCAGTGTAAGCCAGTGAACGTGCTTCACGTAATTCCTGGAATACGATAGAGTTCATGCTTCCGCCAAAGTATTCGTTGTAGAGCGAAATTGTTGGTTCTAATTGTGCATTGTATAAACCACCTTTTGCCATCATCATTAATGTAGCTTGTTTTGCATCATACTGAACGTGATAAACAATATTTTTCTTTGTTTCCTGTTCTGCAAATTTTACTTCTGCAGGAACTGGTTTCAGTTGACTGGCTACTTTGTGTTCTGCATTTAAAATACGGGTTAATTCGTCGGTTGATTGCGAACCATAGTACATGATGTGGTGTTGGTAGGTTGAAAGACTTTTGATAATGTCTAACAGTTCGGCAGGAGTTAAGGCTTTCAGCTCTTTTTCTGAAAGCAAATTCGTACTTGGCGAATTTTTACCGTAACGACCATAGGTTGAAAGAGCACTGAAGATAGAGCGTTGGTTTAGTTTCGCGTCAGCACGTTGTTTAATGATATCTTTGATCAGATTGTCAAATGCTTCCTGATTTGGTTGAGGATCGTTAATCATGCTTTCGAGCAGTTTTACGGCCTTTTCCATATTTTCACTTAATCCTGAAAGACTTACATATGTTTGATCCGCTGATGAAGAAACGTTGAAAGAACATCCGATACGGAAGAATTCTTCTTTTACTTTTTCGGGACTCATAGTTGAAGTTCCCAGATATTTCAGATAGTTTGCTGCTGTACGGAATTTTTTATTGTTGTTGCTTCCCATCTCGAAAACATAGTAGAGGTCGAAAGTTTTGTTTTCGGTGTTTTCTTTGTAAAGTACCGGGATATTGCTTTTAATATTGAATTTGGTGAGATCCTTATTGAAATCAATAAATACAGGTTGAATGTCAGCAACTTTATTTGCTTCAATTGATTTCAGAAAATCTGATTGAAGATCGCGGTTGATCACGATAGGAGTGATTTTGGGTTTTTTAACCTTTGCAACACTTTCATCTTTTCCTTTACGTTTGTAAACAATAACGTAGTTGTTTGCGAGCGTTTCATTTGCAAATTTTACTACTTGTTCTTTGGTTATTTTTGAAAGACGATCGATAGCATTTACAGCATCTTTCCAGTTTTCACCCATTACAAAGGAGTTTACAAAAGCATCAGCACGTCCTTCGTTTGATTCATATTCTTTAATCTGACTCAGTTTTAAATCATTGATAGCTGCTTCCATTAACCAATCAGGAAAATCACCTTTTTTCAAAAGTTCAATCTGTGCTAAAAGCAAGTCGCGAAGTTCTTCTAAGGTTTGCCCTGCTTTTGGTTTTCCGCCCAACACGAGTGCTGAGTAATCTTTCATGTTGTTAGGATACGCGTATGCGCTCAATGCTTTTTGTTTCTGGTTAATGTTCAGATCGATCAAACCAACATTTCCATTGGTGAGAATCATCGAAATCAAAGCGGTCATGTCCTGATCAACAGAATTAACTCCACCAAAACGATATGCAATAGAAAGGTTTTCAGCATCCTGTCCTATAACATTTTTCACGACAGGTTCTTTGATAGGATCTTCTTTCTTGAAAGTGAACGGAGGAATGGTTTTGCTTTTCATTCCGCCAAATTTTGCATCAATCACACGGATAGCATAATCAGGATCAAAATCGCCGGAAAGACAGATCGCCATATTGTTTGGAACATAATAAGTATCAAAGAACTTACGAATGTTTGCCATTGAAGGATTTTTGATATGTTCGGCCAAACCGATGGTGGTTTGCGTACCATACGTATGATTTGGGAATAAACCTTCTAATAATGCCGTGTAAACTTTACGACCGTCATTGGTGAGGGTCATATTTTTTTCTTCGTAGATTGTTTCCAGTTCAGTGTGGAATAAACGTAATACAGGATTGCTGAAACGATCAGACTGGATCGTTGCCCAGTTTTCCAATTGGTTTGAAGGAATGTTTTCAACGTAAACAGTTTGTTCGAGAGATGTATAAGCATTTGTGCCATCCGAACCAATAATTGACATCAGTTTGTCATATTCATTTGGAATTGCAAGTTTTGATGCTTCGTAAGAAATGCTGTCAATAACATGATACATATCTTTACGTTGGCTTTCGTCTTTTAGAGTACGGTAAATTTCGAACAATGAATCGATGGTTGCAATCATAGGTTTTTCTTTTGCCCAGTTAGCGGTACCAAAGTGGTTTGAACCTTTAAACATCATATGTTCAAAATAATGAGCCAGACCTGTGGTTTCCTTTGGGTCATTCTTGCTACCAACCGCAACAGCAACGTAAGCCTGAATACGTGGTTTGTCTTTGTAAACCGTCATATACACTTTTAAACCATTATCCAGTGTGTAAATACGTGCATTTAACGCATCACCCGGAACAGTTTCGAATGTGTATTGTTTTTGAGCAAACACATTTCCGGCAAAAAGCCATAGCATCAAAGATGCCATGGCTAGTAATTGAATTGATTTTCTCATCTTACTATTTAAAATTGATTATTTAGTTTTCGGTTCAGGCATTAGTACAGTGCGAACATATTTTTCGGTCGTCAGCATTTTTTGGGCAACCATTTTTACATCTTCAATGGTCATAGCCTTTACAGTTACGTCATAGTTGTTCATAGTGCTTAAATCATCATGGTTTATATATGCACTTTCAAGCTTGCTGATCCAGTATTCGTTTTTGTTGAGGTTTGTTTCACGTTCGCGAATCAAGAGTTCTTTTACTTTATCGAGGTCAACCTGGGTTGGCCCTTTTTTGGCAATTTTCTTCATTTCTTTGAATACTGCTTTGGATATTTTGCTGGCACCTTTCGGTGAGCATCCGAACATTACAGTTAAGTTATATTCGCTGGTTGGAAATTGCTCAATAGAGGCATTTACCTGTGGAGAGTAAACGCCTGCAAGTTTTTCGCGGATTACTTCAATTAATTTGATGCTGAGAACTTCTTCTACAAAGCGAACACTCATACGATTTTTGTCGTTCCATTCCATTGGTCCTGACATCAGTATGCCAACCATACTTTGTGGGTCTGTACCTTTCTGAATGGTTACATTTGTAAGCTTGTCGTTGAATTTCGGACTTTTATCTAACCATGTTTCTTTACGGTTGATTACAGGCAAACTTCCCAGATATTTTTCGAGCATTGGCGTGATACTGTCGATATTGAAATTTCCAACAAAGAAGAATGTAAAATCGCTTGCATCGGCAAAACGGTCTTTGTAGAAATCATAACTTACATTCAGATCAATTTTGTTGAGAATCTCTTCTGAAGGGAAAATAATCAAACGGTTACTGTTTGGATAAGCAACTTTGAAAAGCGTATCGTAGAAAGCCATTATTGGACTTGCTTTGATAAATTTCAACTGATTTTTGGTTTGTGAAACAAAAGTTTGGAAGGCTGCAGTATCTTTTCGTGGAGCTTTAAAGTAAAGATAGGTTAACTGGAGCATAGTTTCCAGATCTTTTGGAGAGCAACTTCCGTCGAAACCTTCTTCCAAAGCAGAGATATACGGAGAAATATTCACAACTTTTCCTTTGAGTTTTTTCTGAAGCTGACTATTGTCGAAGTTCCCGATACCGCTTTGGTCAACAATAGTTGATGCAAAGTTTGCTGATGGAAAATCTTTATCAGCACATAAAGAAGAACCGCCTAAGCTATATCCTTTAAATAAGATTTCATCATTTTTGAATTCGGTAGGTTTCAAAACAACTTTAATTCCGTTGTTTAACGTTACTTCAGTATAGTCTGGGTTTTTGAATTCTTTACGACTTTTAACTTTAACACCGGTTAATTCATCTGTAATCAGAGGTTCTGCTTTAAAGTTATCAATCCAAGGTTCAACTTTTGCCGATTTACTATTTTTTAAAATTTTAATGAGTTGATCCTGTGTAGGAACTTTTAGTTCACTCTTTTCAGGAGCAGTGACAACAATCACCACGTTTTCGTCGGTAATCCATTGTGCAGCAAGTTTATTTACATCTTCGAGGGTAATTTCCGGAATAAATTTTTTGGCATATTTCAGTTCATTTTTGATGCCGGGAGCTGCATTTTCTCTTAAGAAATGCTGAGTATATTCGTCGGTAAAAGAACCATTTTCGGTTTTGTCGGCTTCTTTTGCCATTGTTTCGTAGTTGCTTAAAAGCTCTTCTTTTTGACGTTCGAATTCGGAAGCAAGAAAACCAAAACGTTTTACGCGTTCATTTTCAGAGAGAACAAACTCCATGGTTTTTTCAATCTGGTTTTCTTTTGGCATAGCACTAATTGCATAAGTGTCATTGGTTCTGTTAAGAAAACCTCCGTAAGAGCAACTGGCCATAACGTAGGGAGCATCCGGTTTTTTCGAAAGTTCGTTCATGCGTGCATTGAGCATTCCATTGTAGAGTGAACGGATAAGCATTGCTTTGTAATCGCCCATCGTTTTCAGTGGTTGGTGTGGATGTTTCCAGAAGATCATCAAGTCAGTACTTGTTGCTTCTTTATCAGTAGCAATTGCAACCAGCGGTTCTTTATTGTTTGGAATTTCAATAACAGGTCTTGGTTTTACGTTTTCCGGATTTTTGATTCCGGAAAAATGTTGTTTGATTTTAGCTTCAGCAGAGTCGAGATTAAGATTTCCAACCACGATCACGGCCATTAAATCAGGACGATACCATTCTTTATAGAAATTACGGATAGTTTCGTGTTTGAATGAGCGAATAATATCAACTTTACCAATTGGCACGCGGTCGGCATAACGGGAATCTTTAAAGATAACCGGGAAATATTTTTTACGCATACGATCGTCGGCACCGAGTCCTAAACGCCATTCTGCTTCAATAACACCACGTTCGTTGTCTATTTCTTTACCATCCAGTGTAACATTGTGAGCCCAGTCTTCAATAACCTGATATCCTTTTTCAACAAGTTCGCTTTTATCGGAAGGAATTTCCAGCATATATACCGTTTCATCAAACGAAGTATAAGCATTGATATCTGCGCCAAATTTCACACCGGTTTTCTGTAAAAAGTCAACCAGTTGATTTTTGGGGAAGTTTTTAGTTCCGTTGAAACACATGTGTTCCAGAAAGTGAGCCAAACCTTGTTGGTCATCATTTTCAAGTACCGAACCTGCATTTACAACCAAACGTAAGTCAAGACGGTTTTCGGGTTTTTTATTTTTACGGATGTAGTAAACCAGTCCGTTTTCAAGTTTTCCTACTCGCACGCTGGGGTCGAGGGGAAGTTGCTTTGTAAGGTCAGCTTCGCTCTTTTGTGCAAACAGCGAACCTACCGAAGTAAGCACCACAAATAATACGAATAATCTGAATTTCATAATATTGATCGGTTTGTTTAAAAATCTAATTCTAAGTTTAACTCCTGACGAAAGCGACTCAGCAAAGGGTTTATTTCAGCCATTGCCTTGAATTTGTCATCGGGGGTATAGGGTTTTGCATCTCTAATGATTTCTGTTACAATGATTTCTACACTTAAACGATAATTCTGCGTTTTTTGTTTAAGAAAATCAAGTAATTCTGTTTTTCGATCACGAATCTCTGTTTCCTGAATTTTTGAAACTACTTCAAATTCAATCTTATCATTCTCTTTTAAAATGGGTTTTCGTCCGCTTAGCGTTACAAACATACTCGAATTAGTTTGCTTAAAACCGGAGGCGAATTCATTCCAATGGGTTTCAATTTCATTCTGAGTAGTTACTCTGGAAACAGTTGATTCGGGTTCATTTTTTTTTTCTTCCTGCGGATTATCCGAGGAAGTATCGATCATTTTTTTTATAGAAGTAGAGCTGTGCATGGGCATACCAGGGGGTATCCCACTTGCAGTTTTGGGAGGTTGTGCACTTGAAACAGGAGAAGTTACAGAGGTTTGAGTTGGTTTAGGTGCTACCTGCGTTGTGGGTGCAGCTGGTACCGCAGGTTTTACACTTGTAGTAGTAGTTGGTTTCGCGAGTTGGGGTTTTTCTTCCTGCGAAACTCCCGGATTTTGTAAAAGTGCAGTTATTTGAAGGAGTGCAATTTCAATGCTTAAACGCTTGTTATTGCTCGATTTATAATTTACATCGCAACGATTGTTTATTTCGAGTGCTTTTAGTAGAAAATCTGTTTTACATTGTTGAGCCTGTACTTTGTATCGTTCCCGGATGTTTTCTCCGGTTTCGAGTAATTTCAACGTAACTTCATCTCTGCATACAAGCAGGTTGCGAAGGTGTTCTCCAAGACCTATCAGAAAATGTTGTCCGTCAAACCCTTTTTCCATTACTTCATCATACAATAATAAGGTATTGGAAGCATCTCCGGTAAGGAAATAATCGATTAAACGGAAATAATAGTCATAATCCAGTACGTTCAGATTTTGAATCACTAAATCATACGAAAGATGATTTCCTGCAAAGCTCACCAATTGGTCGAACATCGACAACGCATCACGCAAACCGCCTTCGGCTTTTTGTGCAACAATGTGAAGTGCGTCGGGATCAGCCGTAATGTTTTCTTTGGACGCAACATAAGCAAGATGGGATGCAATATCTTCAAGACGGATACGACGGAAATCAAATATCTGACAACGAGAGAGTATGGTAGGGATAATTTTGTGTTTTTCGGTGGTTGCCAGAATAAATTTTGCATAAGCAGGAGGTTCTTCCAATGTTTTCAGAAAAGCATTGAATGCAGCCTGTGAGAGCATGTGAACTTCATCGATAATGTAAATCTTATATTTGCCAACCTGGGGTGGTATGCGTACCTGGTCAACCAGATTGCGGATGTCGTCAACAGAGTTGTTGGATGCGGCATCCAGCTCGTACACATTGAATGAAGCCGAATTGTTGAATGATTTACACGATTCACATTCGTTACATGCTTCAATATTAGGAGTCAGGTTTTGGCAGTTGATCGTTTTAGCTAAAATACGCGCACAGGTAGTTTTTCCAACGCCTCTGGGGCCACAAAATAAAAATGCCTGAGCAAGGTGCTCGCTTTTAATTGCATTTTTTAAAGTTTGTGTAATGGGCTGTTGTCCAACAACTGTGTCAAAGGTCGCCGGGCGGTATTTTCGTGCTGAAACAATGAAGTTTTCCATGCTGTAATGATTCGCTTACAAAACTGCCAAAAGTAATAATTCTTTTTGTTCTTCAAAAGACTTTCCAATCCAAATAAGTGCTTCTTTACAAAAAAGCCAGAACCCCAGTAAAGGAGTCCCGGCGAGTGATTGAGAAAATCAAGACCTAAATTATTAAAAAAATCGAGAGTGGTTACTTTTCGAGTCTGAAGTCAAACTTCATATAATGGGTTTTCCCGGTTGCTACGTCGTTCGAATCTAATACGATTTGCTGAAGTTTTTCTTTAACATAGTTTGCAAGTTCAGGTTCCAGAGTATTGGTGCGAACTACTTCAATTTTACCTTCTTCGCTAACTTTGAATTCTACATATACAAATCCTTCTAAGAGGTTTTCTTGAGCAAACTCAGGAAATTTAACCATTTCGGTTACTTTTTGAGTCAATTGACTTTTTACTGCTTTTGTATCATCACCTGCTTTAACAGTTGAAGTTAAAACTACGAGGATTAATGCTGCTGCAAAAAATTTAACTGCTTTCATGGTATTCAATTTTTGAATGTTGATAATTGGGTTATTTTGATTTGTTTTTGTTTGATGCTGCAATATTACATTCCTTTTAATACTGAAAACAAGTTAATTGGATGAAGTATTCGATCTTCTTTATCAACCCCGAAATATACTCGTTGAACTGCGGAAATAGCTGTTTTTAGCCTTAGATTGATGGTTGTCGTACAAAATAGCCAATTCGTCAGGCAGATCCCTTTTTATGTCGTTTCACGCATTTTTTTTAGGAAACATTCACCCAAGTGACTTACCTTTGAAAAACAAAACCGAATCTATGTTCTCTTTTAAAAAAACATTTAACAACATACTGTTTCAACATATTGTTTTTTGGATATTTGTATTAGGTAGTATTGTGTTGGTACTTTCAGGTTACGACCGGAATTTTATTGATAAACTCAGTGTTCGATATTTTCTCAGTATACTGGCTTCTACATTTTTTTTGGCAGTAACTGTGTATATCAACCTTCTAATTCTTATTCCCCGGTTTTTGCGCAAACGTAAATATCTCTATTATGCACTTTTCCAGATTGTGAACATTTTTCTCTTCATTTTTGCAAATATTTCATTTTCGCTCTGGCTTGAAGGTAAGATTTTGAAAATAAATTACTCCAATGAAATTCTTTATGAAAGCCTGATTGTCCTGCTTTTTTTGGGAATGACCACTTCTTTTAAGCTTTTACGTGACTGGATTAATTTTCAGGATCAGACCCTCAAGCTCAATGAAGCAGAAAAAGAAAAACTGGAGGCTGAGCTGAAGTTTTTGAAAACTCAAATCAATCCACACTTTTTATTTAATACTTTGAACAACATTTATTCGCTGGCACTGGATAACTCCGAAAAGACGTCAATCATGATTCTGAAATTATCCGATTTGATGCGTTACATGCTTTATGATTGTCGTGAGCAGGTAGTGTTGCTCGATAAAGAGATTCATAATCTTCGCAATTATCTGGAATTGGAAGAAATTCGTCTGGGAAACAATATCGAAACAAGTATCAAAATCAAAGGTACGTCGGGATTTCGGCAGGTAGTTCCTTTGCTATTTGTAACGTTTGTCGAAAATGCCTTTAAGCATGGAAGCAAAAGCAAAGGCTCATATATTCGGATTGAATTTGATTTGCAACGCGATGATTGTATTACGTTTACGGTAGAAAATAGCAAAGATGAAGATTTATCACCGATGCCTAAGAGATATTCCGGAATAGGAATTCAGAATACCCAAAAACGATTGGATTTGCTTTATCCTAAAAAATATAAACTTAAAATTTCGAATACAGAAAAAACATATAAAATATCTTTAACCTTATACCTATGAGTACAATCAATTGCATAGTAGTAGATGATGAACCTTTGGCACAGCGTGTTGTAGAAAAATTTGCCGAAGATATTCCCTGGCTCAATCTGGTTTGCAAATGCAACAATGCTTTGGAAGCAATGGAGGTTTTGTCGAATCAGAAGATTGACCTGATGTTTCTGGATATAAACATGCCCAAGATAACGGGGATGAATTTTTTAAAGTCACTCAAAAATCCACCTCTGGTAATTATCACCACTGCCTATCCTGAATATGCACTGGAAGGATATGAACTGGATGTTCTCGATTATTTAAAAAAGCCCTTTGCGTTTGAACGTTTTGTAAAGGCTGTACAGAAAGCTCAGGAACGTCTTCATAAATATGTTGCGGAGCCCCAGGTACAGATAGTTCAGGAAAAGCAATCAACATCTTCTGCCGATAATTTTATTTTCGTAAAATCGAATAAAAAAACCTACAAAGTGGGAATTAGTGATATCTATTTTATTGAAGCATTGGGTGATTATGTAAAAATTAATCTTGTTGATAAAATAATCATTACCTATCAGTCCATGAAAAAAATAGAGAGCTTATTGCCTCCGTCAACCTTTTTCAGGATTCATAAATCCTTTATTGTATCCATTCCGAAGATAAAAGCCATTGAAGGGAATATGGTTGAAATTAAGGATGAAAAGCTTCCCATTGGGAACAATTACAAACAGCAATTTCTCGATTTTATCGAAAAATACTCGGTATCGTAAAAAGGAGGAGACTCCCTAAACTTGCAGCCCATTGAAAGAAATATTTGCAATTGCTTGTTTGTAAGGGATAAATAACTACCTTTGCACTCCAATTTTAATGAGAGTATTAAAATCAATTAAAAACATCATTAACAATGACAAACCAGTACGAAACCGTTTTCATTATGACTCCCGTTTTGTCTGATGATCAGATGAAGGAAACGGTAAAAAAGTTTCAGCAGTATTTAGCTGATAATGGAGCAGAAATTGTTTACGAAAACAATTGGGGATTAAAAAAACTGGCCTATCCGATTCAAAAGAAATCGACCGGTTTTTATTATCTCATCGAATTCCGCACCGAAAATGGCGGTTTAATTCGCGATCTTGAAGTTCAATATCGTCGCGATGAACGTCTTCTTCGATTCCTCACCATTCGTTTAGACAAGCATTCAATTGCTTACAACGAGAAAAAACGTGGAATGAAGAAAGAAAAAGCTGTTGTAGCTGAATAATTATTAATTGTTTAACCGTAAACCAATTACACAATGGCAAACGATGCAAACGACATTAAGTATTTAACACCGATCAATGTCGATACAAAAAAGAAAAAATATTGCCGTTTCAAAAAGAGCGGAATTAAGTATATTGATTACAAAGACGCTGATTTCTTATTGAAATTCATCAATGAACAAGGTAAAATTTTACCACGCCGTATTACCGGTACTTCATTGAAATATCAGAAGAAAGTAGCTCAGGCTGTAAAGCGTGCTCGTCACCTTTCCCTGTTACCTTATGTAAGTGATTTATTAAAATAATATCAGGAGGGAAATACGATGGAAGTTATTTTGTTACAAGACGTACAGAAACTCGGATATAAAGACGACGTTTTAAAGGTAAAAGATGGTTATGCCAACAATTACCTGATCCCTCAGGGTTATGCTATAATGGCAACAAAAACCAACCTGAAAATTCATGCAGAAAACATGCGTCAGCGTGCTTTCAAAGAAGATAAAATTCGTAATGAAGCATCAGCAATAGCTCAGAAACTCGAAGGACTTTCTGTTCGTATTGGTGCCAAGGTAGGGAACACAGGTAAAATCTTTGGTTCTGTTAATGCAATTCAAATTGCAGATGCATTGAAAGAACAACATAATATCGAAATCGATCGCAAACGTATTGTTGTTGATGGCGATAGCGTGAAAGAAGTTGGTACTTACAAAGCAAAAATCAATCTTCACAAAGAAGTTAAAGGCGAAATTTCATTTGAAGTTTTCGCAGAATAGAGCACATGCAGATAATTCCGGTTTATTTCTGAAACATCTTCAGGAAATGAAGCCGGAGTTTTCTCTCATGGCTTTATGAAAACCCGGTCACTCGCCGGGTTTTTGCCATTTATAGAAGTGGTCTTAACGTAAATAATCAGGAGGACTGAGTGTCAAAAAATCCTTTAATTGTACCGGAATAACTATGCTTCAGATTTTTTCGCTTTCTCTTTTCCAATAAAAATACCCCAAAAGTTTTTTGTCTAACTTTTGGGGTACAGTTCATGATGAACCGGGGTTTTGTTTCTTTTTAGTATATAGTACTTTCTATCGTTGAATCATCAGATTTTGTTTCTGGGATGTTTTCTTCGATTTAAGTTCAATTATATACATTCCATTGCATAAATCAGATACTGAAATATTCTTTTGGTTTTCTTTCAAAACTTCAGTCTTTACCAGCTGGCCCATTGAGTTATAAATGTTTAACATTAAACCTTCTTCATCGTTGTTGATGTTTAGTTGAAGAACGTCTGATGCCGGATTGGGGTAAACAGAAAACAGAGATGCTTCTTTATTTTCTTCTATCCCTACAGTTCCTGTTGTCTTCAGAATTTTGCCGCCTTCTCCCACAGCATAGCCTGTTAACGTTGAGCCTGACTGAACAAAATATACTGATTTTAACATTGTGGTTGTTCCTGTTGTTTGTGCCGTCCAGGTAGTTCCTTCATCTATGGTTTTACGAATTCCACCATTATAGCCTACAGCATAGCCAGTGGTTAAACTTCCTTTTGGAACAAAATGAACTCCGTATAAAACACCGGTGGTTCCACTGGTTTGTTCTGTCCATGTGGTTCCTCCATTGGTGGTTTTTAAAATTTCACCACTATTTCCTACAGCAATCCCTGTAGACGCATTTGAAAAGTAAACAGAATAAAGAGCGTAGGAAGTAGGAATCGTTTGCAGAGTCCATGTGGTTCCTCCATTGGTAGTTTTTACTACTTTTCCGTTGGTGCTTTCCCCACCCACAGCATAACCTGTATTTGCATCTACAAAATAAACGGCATTAAGCCACTT
>Ga0209639_1002466_pt1 | contig 14458 bp, 10 predicted proteins | sample EPASupsiteHSE605_FD_187268 | JGI IMG/M metagenome (GOLD analysis project Ga0209639, IMG submission 187268) | Bioremediated contaminated groundwater from EPA Superfund site, New Mexico - Sample HSE6-05 (SPAdes) (version 2) | ecosystem: Environmental > Aquatic > Deep subsurface > Groundwater >...
TGTCGACCGAACAGTTGAGGGTGAATTTGAAAACTACGTTACACCTGAACAGACGGTGCCGGATAAGCCTCTTGACCACCCGTGGGAATCATGCATAACGATCGGGAAATCATGGAGTTATGTGCCGGGGGATCAATACAAATCGGCAAATGAGCTTATCCATCTGCTAATAAACGTAGTTTCAAAAGGTGGAAACCTGTTACTCAATATAGGGCCTTCGTCTGATGGTGACTGGGATCCAATTGCATATCAGCGACTGAAAGAGATAGGTTCCTGGATGAAAATTAACGGAGCTGCAATTTACAATAGCGTGCCACTATATCCGTATCTTGAAAACAACATGGTTTACACTCGCTCAAAAGACGATAAATCAACATATATCTACATTTTGTCAAATAAAAATGAGGAAGATTTAATCCTGCCGGCGGAGCTTGTGATTGAAAAGCTTTCAATTCCTGCGGGAAGTAAAATAAGCCTGATGGCAAACACTTCCCGGGTATTTAAGTGGAGGCAAGAACAAGGTAAAACTTTCATTAAAATTCCACAAGATATGCAAGGGAAGGCTATCTGGAAATATGCACTGGTACTTAGTATAAGATGAAGATTTATAGAATAATATTTGCCGCAGTAATGGTCTTCTGCGTCCACTCTGCCGTTTTCTCTCAGCCTGACAAAAAGCTTCCATATAAGAATGCGGGGCTCTCAATTGAGGAGCGGGTTAAGGATCTGCTGCAGAGAATGACTATAGAGGAGAAGTTCTGGCAGATGTTTATGATTCCGGAGGAGTCCGATATTCAGAATATATCACGATACAAAAAGGGGATCTTCGGGTTTCAGTTCAGTGCACTGTCTCAGAATGATAATGAGCTGGCAGTAAAAATCAACAGGGTTCAAAAGTATTTCGTAGAACAAACCCGGCTTGGAATTCCAATTATACCATTTGATGAGGCCCTTCATGGCCTTGTCAGGGGCGGTTGTACTTCTTTTCCGCAGGCTATAGGTCTTGCGGCAACATGGGACACAACACTTATGGGCCTTGTAGCAGAGGCTATAGCAAAAGAGACCAAGGTAAGAGGGATAAGACAGGTACTTACTCCTGTGATAAATATAGCAACAGATGTCCGTTGGGGGCGTACAGAGGAGACTTACGGAGAAGATCCGTTTCTTACTGCAGCAATGGGAGTTGCCTTTGTTTCGCCATTCGAGAAGAGTGGTATTATTACAACTCCTAAGCATTTCATTGCGAATGTTGGAGAAGGTGGCCGGGACAGTTATCCCATCAACGCAAATGAAAGAGAGCTTGAGGAGAGGCACTTGTTCCCGTTCAGAGAGGTTATTGAAAAAGGTGGGGCAAGGTCCGTAATGACATCTTACAACTCTCTTAACGGAGATCCCTGCACATCGAATGACTGGTTGCTGAATGTCAAGCTGAAAAAGGAGATAGGTTTTAAAGGATTTGTCATATCAGATGCCGGTGCCACAGGTGGTGCAAATGTTCTGCACAATACGTCTCCAGATTATCCTACCTCTGGCAGGCAGGCCATTACCGGAGGATTGGATGTAATTTTCCAGACAGCTTACGATCACCATAAATTATTTATACCCCCTTTTCTTGATAACAGCATAGATATACAGATAATTGACTCTGCTGTTTCAAGGATACTCAGGGCAAAATTTGAATTGGGTATCTTTGACAATCCTTATGTTACAGAAGTGCCTGAAGGAGTGGAAGATATTATGCGGCATAAGAAACTGGCAAGGCTGGCTGCCTGTGAATCAATTGTGTTGTTGAAGAACGAAAAGAACACATTACCGCTTGCCAGCAATGTGAGGAGTGTTGCTGTTATTGGGGTTGATGCCGTTGAGGCCCGCTTGGGAGGATACAGCGGTCCGGGGAACGGAAAGGTCAGTATTCTTGAGGGAATCAAGCAACGAGCCGGCAAGAATAAGAATACGGAGGTCTTTTATGCTCCGGGTTGTGGAAGAAAATCTGAACATTTGGTTGTTGTTCCGGATTCCTGTTTGTCGACAATTTTGGGAAAAGTAAGAAAAAATGGCTTGACAGGGGAGTACTTCAATAATATCACAATGGAGGGGACGCCTGTTTTTACCAGAATTGACAAAAACATCTACTTCCATTGGACCCTGTTTTCTCCGGACCCGAGACTTCCTGCTGACTTCTACTCTGTCCGCTGGAAAGGGAAACTTAAGGCATTCAAAACAGGTTATCATCAAATTGGTATTGATGGCAACGACGGTTACAGATTATACATTAATGGTGAATTACTTGTGGACAACTGGCAAAAACGTACTTACAGCACATTATCTTATCGGTATTTTTTTGAGAAAGACAAGGAGTATGAAATCAAAGTTGAATTTTATGAGTCCTCCGGGAATGCTTCCGTTAATCTGGTGTGGAACATGGGAGTTGAAGATGACTATAGGCAAAAAATAAAAGAGGCCATAGCTGTAGCTGAAAAAGCTGATGTGGTTACAATTGTTGCAGGAATTCAGGAGGGGGAGTTTCAGGACAGAGCCGGCCTTGGTCTTCCCGGTCATCAGGAAGAGTTGATACGTGGGATTGCAGAAACCGGAAAGCCGGTGGTTGTAATAATTGTTGGAGGAAGTGCTGTAACTATGAGCACATGGATTGACAAGGTCGATTGTATCCTTGATGTGTGGTATCCGGGAGAAGAGGGGGGAAATGCTGTCGCCGATGTTTTGTTCGGCTTCTACAACCCTGCCGGAAGGCTTCCTGTAACTTTTCCTGTTTCCGAAGCCCAGCTTCCATTGGTTTATAATCACAAGCCCACTGGCAGGGGAGATGATTACAATAACCTGACCGGACTCCCGCTGTTTCCCTTTGGATATGGCCTTAGCTATACAAAATTTGAATATGGTGATCTCTGCTTTGATAAAGATACAATTTTGGGAACAGAATCGGTTGATGTCTGTTTCAAACTAAAGAACAATGGCGACAGGGAGGGAGACGAGGTTGTTCAACTGTATATCAGGGACATTCTGGCCTCGGTTGCAAGACCGGTTATGGAACTGAAGGGTTTTCAAAGAGTTCATCTTTTACCGGGAGAGGTAAAGGAGGTTGCATTTAAAATCACGCCTGCTATGTTAAGTATGTTGAACAGGGAGTTGAAGAGAGTGGTGGAGCCCGGAGATTTCAGGATCATGATAGGCTCGTCGTCGAGGGAGCTAAGGTTGAAGGGGGTATTAAGGGTGCGCTGAAATTTCGTTTATAATCGAAAAAATGCGTTTTTTGTACAGAACATTCGGTCATGGACGAAAAAAGTAGATTGCTTTTGAGAGAGTTATGATTGATGATAGGGGATTGCCTCGTTTTTGGATAAGGGTGATTGAACGAACGTGGTTTTTAATATTATCTTATTTCACAAATTTTTTACTAGCAATATAATCTTCGATGTTTTTTAACACATCTGTCAAATGAGCACAAGCACTATCCTTGTATTTAATCATATCATTAACCGAAAACTCTTTACCTATTTCCCCAAAAGTAAATTCACCATGTGCAAGGTGATTCCTTTTTTTCTTAATTGTTTCTAATAAACTACCATCCTTTGACTGCTCAAACCCAATCTTGGTAGCAATTTCTTTAATGCTCCTTGCATCAATATTTCCACTTATTCTAATACAATCTGTTTCCAATTGCATTATTTTGTTATCAATAATGCTTATTGCCACATCCTCTAACAGACCTCTAATTTTATCATAGGTAAGAGCATCAATGCCATCTTTTAATGGAAGAGCTTTTTGATTAATCCACAGTTTTTTAAGCTTATCTGACAATTGTGGAAATGTCAAATTTTCTAAATGAATAGCCGAAAAAATTGCTTCTAAGGATTTACGAATTGTTGCTTCAATTAAATTGTAGAGAAGAAGAAATCCATTTGCTTTTAGAATTTTGATTAATTCAACATTTATTGGTTCAATATTTTCCCCTCCATCAATTGTATTGCAATGAATATGACAATCACCTTTATCTATCGTCGTTAATAATTGGAAATAAATGTTAATTTCTTCAATACGTTTTTCAAACTCGACCTTTGTATTATTCATAATGCAACGTGTCTTTTGTTATTTTATTTAAAAGACAATCACGAACGAATTCGATTCTTCCTTTCAGTTTACCAGGATTATTACTTGCATCTGTAGTAGTATGAGCCTTAAACTCATCCGAATCCAACCATTCCATATAAGCAGGTTTTAGGTTCTGATGTTCCTTTATTGCAAGATAAACGCCAACTGAAATAGCTTCAAATCGAACACGAGGAGTTGCATTATCCCTGCCTTTACGAGCAAAATATGGAGGATTAAAATATTTCTCAACAAAAGCCAAAACATCATTTAGTTCCTTTTCCTTTTCATCTAGATTGAACCCAGATTTATTCTTCTCTTTTAAATATTCATCAAGAAATGGAGAAACGTCATGTTTGAAATTCAAATATTTTTCTGAATAGGTAAAAAAACGTAAAAGTAATTCCTCATATTCACCTCTTTTAGCTTTTAGCTCTGGGATTGGACATAGCCTCTGTAGTTGTTTTGATTTTGAAAAATTTAAAATAAAATCATAGAAACCACCTTGAAAAGCACCCTTCCTTACTTCACTATAGCTAAGTTTTTTAGAACTGGTATTAACTCTATCAAAAATATCGGCACGAATCTCTGGCAAAGCCTTATCTGTAACAACATGAAATCTAAAGTCCCGTAATAGAAATTTATTTCTAATTACTGCTGACAGTTGACTAAACGTTGTTCCATTTAAATTTTCTAATTTTTTTAAATCTCGTAATTTAAATCCGTCTTTCACATAATCAACTAAAGTCCTTATCCTCTGAGAACCATCAATAATTTCCAATTCAGCCTCTTCTCCTGCAACAGAGACAAGCATAGGCATTATTGGTACACCTAAAAATACAGATTCAATAAATCGTGATTTTTGCTTATTATCCCAAACAAATTCACGTTGATAAAGAGGAACAAATATTTGGTCTTTTTCATATTTGGAAACTAACACCTCTACAGGATACTCCTTAGTATCATAAACATATGGGATGCTTTCTTCTTTTATCTGATTTTCAATTTTACCAATTTGCTCAATTGTCAATTTTTTAGCCATATATTAGATTTTTTTATACTCTTTCAAGTGTTCTTTGATACTCAGAGCAATGACTCTTCCTAACTGAGGGGGTACAGCATTCCCTATTTGACGAGAAATCACTGACGGATTGTATGCTTTTGCGATGTCTATAAAGGAATAATCTTTAGGAAAAGTTTGAAACAAAGCGGCTTCTCGCAATGTAATGGCTCTATCCTGTTCGGGGTGACCAAAACGCCCATTCCCTAAACCAGTACAATGAGTTGTCATTGTTGGAGCTGGTTCCGTCCATTTCATTCTGCCATATACACTACCATATGATTTCCCTGATTTTTTTCTATGACATTCCAATTTCAACGTTTCGGGCCAATCTTTCCAACTGCCACCTTCTTTGGTCGCTTTAATTCGTTTCAGATTCAAAGGTGTTAATGCTCTTGCTCGATGCAGTAAATCATTTTTATCTGTTTCTCCAGCTTTAACACTAGGTAAATCAGCAATAACATCTTTTACTGTAACATAATTTTCTGGAGAATGTGTTTTATCAATTATTTTAATGTCTCCTAAAAGTGATGCAATTAAAACTAACCTAGTTCTCCTTTGGGGAATCCCGTAATCTGGACAGAATATCTCTCTATAATCAATAAAATATCCTGCCCTTCGAAGTCTATCACAGAAGTCAGAAAAAACAGGAGCTTTCTTGAAATGTAGAAGAAGAGGTACGTTCTCCATTGAAACAATCGTTGGTTTGGTCTCCTCAATTAAACGAGCAAACTCATAAAGCAACTTCCATTTACTATCATCTTTCTCTTTTTGCCGAAAACTATAAGAAGAGAATGGCTGACAAGGTGCACACCCAACTAATATTTTAACCCTATCCTCTTTCCCAAATAATTCGTCAATATCTTTACCACTGATGTTATTAACGTCTTTAGAAATAAATTTTGAGTTGTTATTCGTTTCAAAACTATATTTACAACTTGTATCATTATCTATGCCTGCGATTACATCAAAACCCTCTGAAACAAAACCATACGATAGTCCTCCTATTCCACAGAATAAGTCAACTACTGCTGGTTGTATTTTTTTACTCATCTTAAATTGGCTCCCTATTAATTTTTCACAAAAATAACTTTCCTAATTGGAAATCAATAGTTTTTTTATTGGATTTTACAAATATTTTTCAACAAGACTATCAGCAAAGCAGACGTAGTGGCCAAAAAGCAAGTGCTTAGTAACTAAGCGAAGATTGTAAAGAAGGGTTACCAAAGAGTTGCTTTGTGCGGTGAGGTATTTTTTATTTTCAAAGCACGATGTAACTTATCATCAAAGAGGCTTTCTTGGGTTGTCGTTATGGAACTACAATTGTTATGTTAATAAATTTCATGAGAGAGATTAAACTAATGAAGTTGTTTCTTTTTACGCAATTTACCCAATCTTCTACTGTAAGGTATATGCAAGTTTATGATGCAATGAGTAGGGATTGCCTCGTTTCACTCGGCGTTCCCCGAGTGAGGGTCATTAATAACTATCTCATCTTTAATAGCATCCACTAAATTGATAGGAGGTAGTACTACTGAGTTGAGGACGGTTCCCTCTGTTTTTGTGTGGATTACACCACGGGCTGTGCCGACTACAATAGTGGCCATATAACGTAGAAATTCCACAGGCACTTTATTCTGTTCCTTAATAAACTCTACTCCTTCAGGTGCAATAACGAAATAACACACAATTTCTAACACGAGAATCAATTGTTTTTTCTGAACGAATTGTATGGTTGAAGCGCACCTCACCTGAGCACAATCCGACCTAAGATTGAAATTATAGTTAGCTTTTATATTCACTATATCCCCATTGATAAACTTATCGGGAAAAATCGCAAACTGCTTTGTTTCAACGTGGCTAATTCTATATGGTATCATCATGCTGCAATACTATAATCATTGTTTTGATAAGTAAGAGAAGACTCAGATGTTGAACAGCTTTCATAGGTGCGATCATCTTTTATGTACTGGCTCAAATCTTCAAACTCCAATTTAGGAGCCTTTCCTATTGCAAGAGATAACTCTACAATTTTACTCAATTTATTGTCAAAATTTCCATTAAGCAATTGCGAAACATAACCTTTGGTATAACCTAAATAATCGGCGAGCTGAGTATTGTTCATACTTTTCTTCTTCTTGAATTCATCAAGCTCGCGAAACAATCCTATCTGAAGTTTTGCAATCCAATAGCCTTTGCTACTAAGAAGTTCTGCCCTTGTTTTCATTTTTGTATTATTTTTTTTGTGAAATAATATATTGCTTCTTTAATGCTCTAAACTTATTAATATCTTCGTTTTGTGAATTCTTATATCCACACATAACAACTAATTTGCAATTAGGTTGCTTTATGGCATATACTCGAAGGTGTTTACTCTTGAATTCATATTCTTTAATATTACCTTTCACTCCTTTAAGTTCTCTGAACTTTGTTCTAGGTAAAGACCGGAGATTTGCAACTTCTTCCATATAAAAATAGATACTTTCCATCTCGGTCTTGTACTGTTCTTCCAAAGACTCTTCAAACTCATCAAGAGGCGACATCCCGTCAACAATAAGTTTATTTCAAAGATATGTATTATTCTTGAATTAAGGGGATTATGACATAATAAATGTTGAAAAACGGTGGGAATATTAATCATTCGGATCAAGGGATTGCCTCACTTTGTTCGGCGTTCCCCAAGGGAGGGGGCTTAAAAGGGAAAAAGCCTTATGCTGCGCATAAGTTTTTTTGTTTCTCCTCTCTCAGCCTCGAAAGCTTCTCGCCTCCCCCTTGGGATTGCCTCGCTATGCTCGGCGTTCCCCGAGTGGGGGGGCTTAAAAGGAAAAAAGCCTTATGCTGCGCATAGGTTTTTTTATTTACACCTTCGTGTTAAAGCAAGCTTTACACTTGTCGTAAATAAAAAAACCGGGCTTGTGCCCGGCTTTTTTCCTTTTGCGGTGAGGGGGGGATTCGAACCCCCGGAACCCTTACGAGTTCGGCAGTTTAGCAAACTGCTGGTTTCAGCCACTCACCCACCTCACCAAAATGCTGGGTAACATTGCTTTCACAAGCGGTAAGTACCGCAAAGGAGTGCAAAGATACTAATTTCTTTTTATGTGCAAAATTACTTTTCTTCTGGAATGGTGTTGGGGGCGTCATTTTTAATAATTGCCTCGGTGGTCACACCCTCCGCTATTTCGCTCAGCAGGGTCACAAGTTGGTCGGCGTCTTGTTTATTACTGAATGGGCCTACAAAATAAAGGGTTTTGCCATCGACAACCTTCATTGCGATATCTTTGTCTGTGGTTTTTCTAATCAAATCAAGAACCGGTTGAGGAAGTCCGTCGGGATAACGCTCCAATCTGACCTGATAACTTTTCTCTTCAACCGGTCTGCTTTCAAGAAGTCTCGCCTCTTTTATTCCGATGCTCTTTCCGTTATGGTAAGCTATAGCTATCACCTTAGGAAATTTCCGGGCCTTTACCTTGACAAGTGCCGAAGATAGTTCTGCGTATGTTGAAAACCGACCAGCTGTGTAGTTGAACTTTCCGGAAGGAGTAACAGTTTCGAAAACAGGACTTAATCCGTTTAGTGCTTCAGGATCTGCCTTTTCGGCAAGAAGGAATAGTTGAATGCTGTATACAAGGCCGTCAGGAATGGAATCATCAGTAATAATTACCGCTTCGTCCTGAATTTTGAATGTATAGTCTACAGGCACAACGGGTGATAGTATCTCCATTTTAGGGAGTGCTCCATACAGCGATACTTTGGCTGTAAGAGGTTGTTTTATTGCCGAAGAATCTATGGTAACAACCGGATCCTTGAAAAAATCTTCCCTGGGTATTAGTACTCCCTGACGAAGAAAATTCATTTCACGTTCCTGAATCATCTGATTTGCAACGCTTAATTTTGATTGTTGTTCCAGAAGCAACAGTTCTGCCGCTTTTATTTTTTCCCCGAGAAGGGCTTTTTCTGCTGTGTTCGACAATGTGTCATACAAAGCTCTGCTTGCATTTATCTCTTTGTTGGAAATGGCTATCTCATTCTGTATTCTTCTTACATCTTTTACCATATTCGTATAATCGCTGGTTTCCGGATTTGCTCCAAGAGAGTCTTTGTCCGTTATGGTTTTATTCTCCAGTGTATTAGAAGAAGTGTCAACGGCAGATCTCAGAAAAGAGATTTCAAGAGCCTCTTCTGTTGTAACAGGACTTTTTACAGGAGTGTTTTCGAACTCCAGTTTATATATCCTTATGCTGTCCTTTGCTGATATACTCCTTGTTGAGGCAAAAATCGAATAATTTTCATTGTCGGAATTAATAAACAGATAATCATCGTAGGGCGAAGAGTAGGGAAAGCCGAGATTCTGAGGTACTCCCCAGTTACTGGTTTTTTCATCCCAAATACTTACATAAAGGTCAAACCCGCCCATTCCATAATGGCCATTCGATGAAAAATATAATTTTCTGCTGTCGGGGCTAAGAACAGGAAAAAGTTCGTCCCCCGGAGAATTTACAACGTTATTCAACGATTGTGGTGCGGTCCATTTGTCACCATCAATATATTGAATGGAATATATGTCCCATGCTCCCTTTTTATCCTGCGCAGAAAAGTACATTGTTTTTTCTCCTTCTCTGTGAATCATTGCGTTATAGATGGGATAGTCGCTTTTGTTCTTGTTCAGAAAAGAGGGTACCAGCATCCATGTACTATCCTTGATATTTGGATAATAAAGGAAAAAATCTTTTAAAGGGACATCCACAGATCCGTAAACTTTTGGTCTGATGCCATACTCAAGCATCTTGATTCCATTTTCGCTCCGGGCAATCTGATCTATAAGGGCTTTCTGGAAACTTGTATCTGTTGTGGCAGCGTATATTTCTTTGTAGAGAACAATAGCTTCATTAAAATTGTAGCTCTTTCTCAGTTCTTCTGCACGGGAAAACCTTGTTTTTTCATCTGGTGTTTGTCCAACTAAAAGACTACCTGCAAGCATGGAAAGAGAGAGCACGAGGATAGACTTTTTCATACATCATTAATATATTGACCAACAAAAGTACGAATTTCTTTATGTTTTGGGAAAAAATACTACTTTTGTACCCTAATTTTCCTTGAATTATATAATTTAAACTAATATTCCATGCAAAGTAAAGGTGCCATTCGTATTTTGGCAATTGTAATCGCCCTAGCCTGCTTATACCAGCTATCGTTTACATGGGCAACCAAACATCAAGAGAAAAAATCAAGAGAATTTGCAGCCAGTGCAGTTAAAGCAGAACAAGCTTTACCTTCTTTTTCAAATGTTTCCGATCTGGATAAGGCTTATTATCTGGATTCGGTAAGCGCCAGAAAAGAAAAATTCTACATCGACTCAATTTCTGCCGAGAAAGTATATCTTGGTTTTACTTACAAAGAGGTAAAAGAGAAGGAAATAAGCCTTGGTCTTGACCTTAAGGGAGGTATGAACGTTATGCTAGAGGTAAGTGTGGCCGAGTTGGTTAACTCTCTTGCAAATAACAATACCTCACCACAATTTACTGAGGCGATTAAACTGGCAAAAACAAATATGGCCAGTTCTCGTACAGATTTCATTACTCTTTTTGGAGAAGCATGGGATAAAGTAGCTCCCGGACAAAGACTTTCGCAAATTTTCGGAACATACGAAATGCGCGACAGGATCAAACCGGAAACTTCAAATGCCGATGTTATAGATGTTATACGTGAAGAGGCAGAGAGTGCAATCTCGAATTCATTTAATGTTCTTAGAAATCGTATTGACCGTTTTGGTGTAACCCAGCCAAATATTCAGAAAATAGGCAACTCCGGACGTATTCTTGTAGAACTTCCGGGCGTTAAAGAGCCTGACCGTGTACGTAAGCTTCTTCAGGGAACAGCTTCGCTTGAGTTCTGGGAAACATACGAAAACCAAGAGATATATCAATTTCTTGTTGAAGCAAACAAGGCAGTTAAAGAACTTTCAGAAGCAGATGTAGCAACTCCTTCTGACTCGCTTCTTGCAGCAGCAGTTACTACTACAACTCAGGACACACTAAAAGCAGCCGGAGACACATCAAAGGCAAGTGCGGCCCTTCTTAACGAAATCAAAGCCGACGACTCACTTAGCGTAGATCAGGCAGCTGTAGCAAAGGAGAACCCACTGTTCTTCCTGTTAAACCCAAATGTATCTCAAGGACAGCTTATGTCTGGCCCTTGTATTGGAAGGGCTCACTACAGAGATACTGCAAGAATTGGTTCATGGCTTAGAATGCCTCAGATTATGGCAATTCTTCCTGCAGACCTGAAACCTTTGTGGACAGTTAAAGCTATTGACCCTGCAGGTGTAATATTTGAACTTGTTGCTATAAAAATAAATACACGAGACGGAAAAGCTCCACTTGATGGTGGCGTGGTAACCGATGCCAGACAAGAAATTGGAAACAGCGGGGCGCCAGAGGTTGGTATGGGAATGAATGCTGAGGGTGCAAGAACCTGGGCAACAATGACTGCCAACAATGTTAACCGTTGTATAGCAATTGTGTTGGATGGAATGGTTTACTCGTATCCAAAAGTAAATGGTGAAATTACAGGAGGACGTTCTGCAATTTCGGGTCACTTTACAATACAGGAGGCAGATGACCTTGCTAACGTTCTTAAGTCTGGTAAGCTTCCGGCTCCTGCAAGAATTGTTCAGGAGGCTGTTGTCGGACCAACTTTGGGTAGCGAATCTATAAATGCAGGGTTCTTCTCTTTTGCACTAGCATTCTTGCTGGTTCTGGCATATATGATTCTTTTCTATGCCGGAGCGGGTTTGGTTGCAAGTATTGCTCTTGTTTGTAACGTTCTCTTCCTTCTTGGTGCACTTGTGTCGTTTGGAGCAGTTCTCACGTTACCTGGTATCGCTGGTATCGTTCTTACAATGGGTATGGCGGTAGATGCTAACGTAATTATTTACGAGCGTATAAAAGAGGAGCTGAGAGCAGGTAAAGGTCTGCGGCTTGCAATAGCCGATGGCTATAGCAATGCTTACTCTGCAATTATTGACGGTAACCTTACAACTATCATTACAGGTATCGCTCTTGCAGTATTTGGATCGGGTCCGGTTCAAGGTTTTGCAACAACATTGGTTATAGGTATCATTACTTCACTTATGACTTCAATCTTTATCACTCGTCTGATTTTTGAATGGAGACTTACTAAAAATAAACCTATCACATTCTCGAACAAATTCACAAAGAACTTCCTTACTAATACAAAAGTTGACTTTGTGGCAATGCGTAAGTATGCATACATATTCTCGATTTCGGTAATAGTAATTTCTCTTGCATTTATATTTACCAAGGGATTCAGTTATGGTGTTGACTTCACAGGTGGTCGTACATTTGTAGTACGGTTCGACAAAGAGGTTACAACCAGCGAAGTTCGTGCAGCTGTTCTGGCCGAATTCAAGGAGGGCATTGAGGTTAAGCAATATGGTGGCGGAAGTCAGATGAAAATAACAACCAAGTATCTGATAAACGACAACTCACCTGAAACTGATGCAATTGTAGATGGTAAACTGTACAATGCACTTAAAGGGATGTTTGCAACTCCTCTTACTCTTGAAGAGTTCACAGCAACTACAGATAACCCTAACGGGATAATTAGTTCAGAAAAAGTGGGTCCTACAATTGCTGACGATATCAAGAGAAATGCTGTTATAGCAGTTATTGTCTCGTTGTTTGCAATCTTCATTTATATAGCTTTGCGATTCAGGAACTGGTCCTGGGGAACAGGTGGTGTTGTGGCCCTTTTGCATGACTCAATATTTGTTATTGGATTCTTCTCAATATTTGCAGGAGTCTTCCCATTCAGTCTTGATATAGACCAGACATTCATTGCTGCAGTACTGACGGTGATTGGTTATTCGATAAACGATACCGTTATTATCTTCGACAGGATTCGTGAGTACAGAAGGTTGTATCCAAAACATGACCTAGCGCGCAACATTAACGAAGCTGTCAATAGCACACTTGCCAGAACCGTCAATACCGGTGGTACAACATTGGTTGTATTACTTGCAATTGCACTATTTGGTGGAGAAGTTATCAGAGGTTTCTCTGTAGCGCTTATTGTTGGGGTTCTGATAGGTACTTACTCATCGGTATTTATTGCAACACCAATCGTGTTTGACATTTTCAAGAGAAGAGACAAAAAAGCCCTTGAACTGAAAAAATAAGGTTTTTGGGTATATGGGGACGCACATTGTGTACCCAACAATGCAAGGAGCTGTCTAATAAGTATTAGGCAGCTCTTTTTGCATCTGCCAGTTAAAATAAGATATTGTTATTTATCAGCTGTTTATAAAATTATTTTCTTGAAATTTTGATATGAAATATTTTCTATGCGCCTTAATATGAGCAACATGTTAAAACAACTGGCAGTTCGACTCCATAAACTGTTATCAGTATCAGCATAGGAAAACATTGGCTCCCGAAAAGGAATCAGGTTGAAAAATTGCTGGAGCTAAAAACTTCAAGAAAGCAGATTATGTGCTATAGCCTGCAATGGCATTGCAAAGAATGCATTTGGGCACCCACTACGTGAGCGTAGCGTAAAAAAAACAAGTAGTGCCCCATGATTCTGATATGCATTGGCAAACTCAATGGGGGTACCTTTGTTTTTTAGCGAAGCGAACGTGATGTGGGTAAATGCGGTTGCATGCCATTGCAGGCTATAGCACATAATATGAGTAAGATTTATTGCTCCACATACTATTTTCCGTGCTGACACAGACAACTCTTGTAATAAAAAAGGCTAACTAATTACTTTTGGTCAGCTTCTGTTTTATAATGACAGTCGTCACAATTTAAGGAAATGGGCAAGCTCAACTGTAAGCATATCTGTTTTTTAGCTATTTTCTGAGGAGTTTTTCGGATAAAGGCTGAGGACTGTCCGACGACCATGGGGAGGAGTCCCGCAAGCCCCGAAAAAGGCAAAGAAAATAGCGTTAAAAAAACAACGGTGCTTATGGCGAGCTTGCCCATTGAATAGGTGGCGACCTCATATAAAAATAGAAGTTGCCTACTTTTAGATAGCCTTTTTTGCATAATATTATTAACTTTGTAGCAAAATATTCAAAATTAATAATAAAATGAAACTTCCTTTTGCAGAATCCTTTAAAATTAAAATGGTAGAGACCATTAAAAAGAGTACAAGAGAAGAGAGAGAAAAGTGGATGAAAGATGCAAAGTACAATCTTTTCAACCTTAAAAGCGACTATGTTTTTATAGACCTTCTTACCGATTCGGGAACAGGTGCCATGAGCGACAA